>JADMIO010835370.1_pt1 | contig 46021 bp, 27 predicted proteins | sample 8958161 | NCBI WGS metagenome assembly JADMIO01 (sample SAMN16585339, study PRJNA669376) | soil metagenome | isolation source: Crop rotation soil | place: USA: Cullars Rotation, Alabama | collected 2011
TTTCCCGGACTCGCGACGCAGCGCCGCGTGCAGCAGCTCGCCGCGGCGCAGGCGCGGCCCGACATCGCCGCCGTCGCGGCGGGCTCGTATGGCGAGGCCCTGCTGCAGCGTGGCGACCTGCGCGAAGCCGCCGTCGTCATCGGCCAGCTCGCGCGTCATGCGGACACGGACTACGACGCGGCGCTGCTGCAGTGGAAGCTGTATCGCGCGCTCGGCCAGCAGGAGGCCGCGGAGCGCGTGTTCGCGACGCTGCGCCGGCTTGCGGGCGAACGGCCACTGCCCGCGGTCGCGGCGATGACCGACGCGCCGCGCGACCTGGCCGCGGAGCCGTTGGCGCGGTGATGGCGTATCGGTGCCGCGATGCCCGCTGCGTTGCGAACGCGTGCGGAACAACGCCCGAACAGAAACCGAACAGTGCCGGCATGGTTGCAGCGGGCAGTCGCAGCGATGCTTCAGGACGAACCGCCGCTGCCGCGAGGCCGGCTCTCCTCACTGCCCGGAGCCCCTGATGTCGACCATTCGAGTATCCCCGCCGCGCCGTCGTCTGCTGCCGCATCCGCTCGCGGCCTGCCTTGCGCTGGCGCTCGCCGCACCGCTGACCGGCTGGGCCGGCACATTGCCGGTCGACAACTGCAATGACAGCGGCGCCGGCAGCCTGCGCGCCGCCATCGCGGCGGCCGGAAGCGGCGACGTGATCGATCTTTCCGGACTCGCCTGCAGCAGCATCGTGCTGACGAGCGGCGCGTTGCAGACTTCGGTCGCGGACCTGACCGTTCGCGGACGCCCGGCGCTGACGATCAGCGGCAACGACCAGGATCGCGTGTTCACGCATAGCGGCTCGGGCCGCCTGAGCCTGTCCGACCTCACGCTGACGCACGGCCGCGCGACGGACCAGGGCGGCTGCGTGTTCGTGCAGGCCGAACTCAGCCTCGAGCGCGTGATGCTGAACACCTGCGCCGCCGGCGGCGACAGTGCCGAGGGCGCGCGCGGCGGCGCGGTCGCGAGCGGCGGCGACGCGACGCTGACCGATACGCACATCATCGACAGCCAGGTCGACGGCACCGGCCGCGTGTTCGGCGGCGGCATCGCCGTGGGCGGCGTGCTGCGCGCGACGAACAGCGAGTTCCGCGGCAATCACGCGCACAGCCACAACGTCGTGCCAGCGAATCAGTTCACCAACATCACGCAGGGCGGCGGCGTGCATGCGGACCTGGGTGTGGATCTCACGGGCAGCCGCGTCACCGGCAATACCGCGCTGTCGGACAGCTATGAAGTGTTCGGCGGTGGCCTCAGCGCCGGTGTGCGCCAGACCGGCGCCGAGCCTGCGGCGCTGCGGCTCGTCGACAGCGTCGTCAGCGGCAACACGAACCAGTCGCTCTGCGATGTCTGCGCGCCGCAGGGCGGCGCCGGTGTCGTCAACGGCGGCGGCGCCACGATCACGCGCAGCACCATCGCCGACAACCGCGTGACCTCGACCGGCCACTACGGTGGCGGCGGCGGATTCCGCTTCTTCGGCGCGGGGTCGCGCGTGGATATGCTCGACACCACGGTCAGCGGCAACGAGGCCGACTCGGCCGGCGGCGGCATGATCGGTCCGGAGACCGGCGTGCTGCATATCGAACGTTCGCGCATCGCCGACAACGAGGCGGGCAATGCGGCGGGCCTCGACGAAGCGGGCGGCGGCATCCTCGGCTTCGGCTGCACGGTGGAGCTGATCGCGAGCAGCGTGACCGGCAATGTCTCCGGCGCCGACGGCGGCGGCATCAACCTGCTGTTCGGCGAATACGCGCCGAGCCCGAGCCGCTTCGTCAACAGCACCATATCCGGCAACAGCGCGCGCGAGGGCGGCGGCGTGTTCTCGAGCGGCGCGAAACTCGAGATCAGCAACAGCACGGTCGCATTCAACACCGCGACGCGGCGCGGCGCCGGCGTCAGCGCCGACGAATACACCTACCAGATCACCCTGCAGAGTTCGATCATCGCGAACAACCAGACCGGCACCGACGCGAACAACGTCTGGGCGTTTCCGGACACGGTCAGCGGCGCGGACAATCTCGTGCCGAACGCGCCGGGACTGCCCGCGGACATGCCGTCCGACACGCTGACTGGCGACCCACTGTTGCTGCCGCTCGCGTCGAACGGCGGTCCGACGCCAACGCACGCACTGGCGAAGGGCTCGCCTGCGCTCGATGCCGGCAACAATGCGGCGGCGCTCGAATCCGACCAGCGCGGCGCGTATTACCTGCGCAACGTCGGCGCGGCGACCGACATCGGTGCGTACGAATCGCAGCCGGTGCCGGATATCCTGTTCCGCGACGATTTCGAGGGCTGACGTACGCATGACCGCATCCGCAGCAGCGCCGCGAGCCGGCGACCTCGCCGGCGAAGAGTTCGGCAGCCGGCACACGGCAAACTTTCCGGCGCTGCTGCGCCAATGGCATGCAAGCCTGCTGGTCAGCACCTACCAGGCCGGCAAGTTGGTGCTGCTGCGCGCCGACGGCGACCGGCTCAACACACATTTCCGCAGTTTCGGCCGGCCCATGGGGCTGGCCACCGCAGCGGGCCGAATCGCGCTGGGTGCGCAAAGTGAAATTCTGGAATTCCGCAATATGCCGGCGCTGGCGGCGCGGCTCCAGCAGCCGGCCCGGCACGATGCGGCGTATCTGCTGCGCCGGCGCCACATCACCGGCGCGATCGACATTCACGAGATGGCCTATGCCGCCGACGGCGCGCTGTGGTTCGTCAACACACTGTTCTCGTGCCTGTGCACGCTCGACGACGCGCACAGCTTCGTGCCGCGCTGGCGGCCGCGCTTCGTCAGCGCCTACGCGCCCGAAGACCGCTGCCATCTCAACGGGCTCGGACTGCGCGACGGCCGGCCGCGCTACGTCACGGCACTCGGCGAAACCGACACGGTGCAGGGCTGGCGCAGCAACACGCGCGACGGCGGCGTGCTGATCGACATCGATTCCGGCGAGACGCTGGCACGCGGCCTGAGCATGCCGCATTCGCCACGCTGGCACGGCGGCCGGCTCTGGCTGCTCGAATCGGGCCGCGGCGCGCTCGTCACGATCGATCCGCAGACCGGCATCCGCACCGACGTCGCGCGCGTACCGGGTTTTGCGCGTGGGCTCGATTTCGTCGGTCCGGTCGCGCTGATCGGCCTGTCGCAGCTGCGCGAGAGCAACGCCTTCACCGATATCCCGCTGACCGACAGCAACGCCGAGCGGCGCTCGGGCATCTGGGCCGTGCACACCGGTTCCGGTGCGACGCTCGCGTTTCTGACCTTCACCGGCGATGTGCGCGAGATCTTCGCCGTGCAGGCGCTGGTCGGGCAGCAGTTTCCCGAGCTCGTGCACGAAGGCGAGGCGCTGGACACGGCCTACGCCGTGCCCGAGTCCGCGCTGCGCGACGTTGCAGGCGGCACATGAGCCGGCGCGGGCAGGCGCCGTACGTCGTCGATGCGGGCGGACTGCGCTCGCTGCATTTCGGGCCGGGTCGTATACAAAGCCGCATGCGCCTGAGCGCGCCGGACGCACTGGTGTTCGACTACACCCGCGTCATGATGGGTTTCCTCCTGTTCGGCGCGACACCGCGGCGCATAGGCGTGATCGGCCTCGGCGGTGGTTCGCTGCCGAAGTTCTGCCATCGGCATGTCGCGAGTGCGCGCATCGATGCCGTCGAACTCGATGCGCGCGTGATCGCGCTGCGCGATGCGTTCGCCATCCCGCGTGACGATCGCCGCCTGCGCATCCGTCTCGGCGACGGCGTCGCGTTCGTCGCTGCGGCGACGCGTGCGTTCGACGCGATCCTGCTCGACGGCTACGACGAAGCGGGCATGCCTGCGCGGCTGCGCTCGATCGACTTTGCCGCGGCCTGTCGCGCAGCGCTGCGGCCGCGCGGTGTGCTCGTCGTCAACCTCGACCGCAGCGATCCGGGCTTCGATCTATTCCTGCGCCGCCTTCGTGCGCAGTTCGCCGACGCGGTGTTCGTCGCCGACGACATGGACTGCGGCAACGCCGTCGTGTTTGCCGGCTCGCCGCTGCACCGGCGCCTCGGTGCGATCGAGAGGCCCGCGACGCTGGACCGCGTCGCGTGGGCGCAGCTCGTGATGGCGTTCGCGCGTGTCCGCGACGCGCAGCATGCCTGGCTCGACGGCGGCGATGTCGACTGAGAGTGCAACGTTCACGGCGTGAGGAAGCGGTCCACTAAGCGAGAGTAGGGCAGCGGCAGAACCATGCTGACCGCTCATGGCTCACCTCCGGTCACTCAGGATTCGTGAGGCGGTAGCCGTGGCAGCGCGCGCCAAAGCCAGGATCGCAGCGCCGCGATGCACGCATCCGCTATCCTCTGCGACCCTTATTGCACCGCTGCCCGCCGGAGTTCCGTGCATGGCCGACACCCCTGCCGACGATACCGACCTGCGCTGGATGCAGTACGCGCTGGAGCTCGCGCGCCGCGCCGAGGAACAGCATGGCGAGGTACCGGTCGGTGCGGTGCTCGTGGCCGACGGCCAGCTCATCGGCGAGGGCCACAATCACAACATCGGTCTCAACGATCCGAGTGCACACGCCGAGATCCAGGCTCTGCGCGATGCGGGCACGCGCGTCGGAAATTACCGCTTTCCCGGCGCCACGCTGTACGTGACGCTGGAGCCCTGCGCGATGTGTTCGATGGCGCTGATCCATGCGCGCGTTGCGCGCGTGGTCTATGGCGCGAGTGATCCGAAGACCGGCGCTGCCGGCAGCGTGTTCGACACACTGATCTCCGAGCGGCACAACCATCGCATCGAGGTGGTTGCGGGCGTGGCCGCGGAGGAAGCCGCTGCGATGTTGCGCACGTTTTTCCGCAAGCGGCGCTGAGGAACGGGCAGCGGAAAGTGAACGGCGCGAGTAACGCGTCAGCCGTCGTTCGCTCGCGCTACTTCTCGCTTCACGAGACGCGTTGCTCGCATTCGCTGGCAAGCATCAGCTGCGCGCAGATTTGTAGCGCGCGAGCAGATTGTCCAGCTGATTGGCGAACGCCTGGCGGTCGCGCGCATGAAACGTCGCGGGACCACCGGTGTCGATGCCCGCGCCGCGCAGCTCGTCCATGAAATTGCGCATGCTCAGGCGCTGCGCGATGCTGTCGGCGGTATAGAGCTCGCCGCGCGGATTGAGCGCGAGCGCGCCCTTGCCGATCGCGGCCGATGCCAGCGGAATGTCCGCGGTGACGACGAGATCGCCGGGTTCGACACGCGCGACGATGGCGTCGTCGGCCGCATCGAAACCGCCCGGCACCTGCATCGAGCGGATGTGCGGCGACGGCGGCGTGCGCACGTACTGGTTCGCCACGAGGATGGTCTCCACGCCGACGCGATCCGCGGCGCGGAAGATGATGTCCTTGATGACATTCGGACAGGCGTCGGCGTCGACCCAGAGGCGCATGAGGGGAGGGCAGGAACTAGGTGCGAGTAGGTAGAAACTAGCAAGAAAGGCGTGACAGCTGGCTAGTTTCTACCTATTGCTTTTCCTAGTTTCTACCCCTTCGCCTTGGCCAGCTTCAGCCACGTATCCACGACCGTATCGGGATTCAGGGACACCGACTCGATGCCCTGGTCCATGAGCCACAGCGCGAGATCGGGATGGTCGGACGGACCCTGGCCGCAGATGCCGATGTACTTGCCCTTGGCCTTCGCGGTCTGGATCGCCATCGACAGCAGTTTCTTGACGGCCGGATCGCGCTCGTCGAACAGGTGCGAGACGACGGCCGAATCGCGGTCGAGGCCCAGCGTCAGCTGGGTAAGGTCGTTCGAGCCGATTGAAAAGCCATCGAAAATTTCAAGGAACTCCTCGGCGAGCAATGCGTTGGACGGCAGCTCGCACATCATGATGAGCTTGAGGCCATTCTCGCCGCGCTTGAGACCGTTCTCGGCCAGCACCTCGATGACCTTGCGGCCTTCCTCGAGCGTGCGCACGAACGGGATCATGACCCAGGCATTGGCCAGGCCCATGTCCTCGCGCACGCGCTTCATCGCGCGGCATTCCAGCGCGAAGCAGTCCTTGAACGACGGATCGACATAGCGCGCCGCGCCGCGGAAACCGATCATCGGGTTTTCCTCGTGCGGCTCGTAGCGCGCGCCGCCGATCAGGTTGGCGTATTCGTTGGACTTGAAGTCCGACAGGCGCACGATCACCGGATTCGGTGCGAATGCCGCGGTGATCGTCGCGATGCCTTCGGCGAGGCGATCGACGTAGAACTCGACCGGATCGGCATCGCCGATGCGCTCGTCGATCTTGCGCCGCGTCTCCGCGTCCTGCTTGCGGTATTCGAGCAGCGCCTTCGGATGCAGGCCGATATGGCTGTTGATGATCATCTCGAGGCGCGCGAGGCCCACGCCCGCATTGGGCAGCATCGCGAAGTCGAACGCGCGTTCCGGATTCGCGACGTTCATCATGATTTTCAGCGGCGCCGGCGGCATCGCGTCGAGATCGGCCGTGACGCGCTCGAACTCGAGCAGGCCCGAATAGATCAGGCCCGTGTCGCCTTCGGCGCAGGACACCGTGACTTCGGCACCGTCGGGAATCGTGTCGAGCGCGTTGCCGCAGCCGACCACGGCCGGCACGCCGAGCTCGCGCGCGATGATCGCCGCGTGGCAGGTGCGGCCACCGCGGTTGGTGACGATCGCGGCGGCGCGCTTCATCACGGGTTCCCAGTCGGGATCGGTCATGTCGGCGACGAGCACATCGCCCGGCTGTACGCGGCTCATGTCCGCAAGCGAGCGGATCACCTTGGCCGTGCCGGCGCCGATCTTCTGGCCGATCGCGCGGCCTTCGCACAGCACGCTGCTGCTGCCTCGCAGATGGAAGCGCTCGATCTGCGCGGCGCGCGCGCGCGACTTCACCGTTTCCGGGCGCGCCTGGACGATGTAGAGCTTGCCGGTGATGCCGTCTTTCGCCCATTCGATGTCCATCGGACGGCCGTAATGCTGCTCGATCACGAGCGACTGCTTGGCCAGTTCGTGCACATCGGCGTCGCTGAGGCAGAAGCGCGCGCGATCGGCGGCCGGCGTTTCCTCGATGCGCACGCGCTCGCCGGGCTTGTCCGAATACACCATGCGTTGCTGCTTGGCGCCGACCTGGCGCCGCAGGATCGCGGGCAGGCCCTGGCGCAGCGTGGGCTTGTAGACGTAGAACTCGTCGGGATTGACCGCGCCTTGCACGACCATTTCGCCGAGGCCGTAGCTGCCGGTCACGAACACCACGTCGCGGAAGCCCGACTCGGTGTCGAGCGTGAACAGCACGCCGGAGGCGCCGACGTCGGAACGCACCATGAGCTGCACGCCGGCGGAGAGGAACACGTCCTCGTGCTTGAAGCCGTGGTGCACGCGATAGGCGATCGCGCGGTCGTTGTAGAGCGAGGCGAAAACTTCCTTGACCTTGTGAATCACGTCATCCGCGCCGGTGACGTTGAGGAAGGTTTCCTGCTGCCCGGCGAACGAGGCATCCGGCAGATCTTCGGCCGTGGCCGACGAGCGCACCGCGACGGAGACATCGCTGCCGCCCGCATCGGCGCTCAGCTTGGCGTACGCGGCGCGGACCTCACGATCGAAATCCGGCAGCAGCGGGGTCTCGACGACCCAGCGGCGGATCTCGGCGCCGGCGCGGTTCAGTGCGTCGACGTCCTCCACATCGAGATCGGCGAGGCGCTGCTGCACGCGATCAGCGAGGCCGCTCTGGGCGATGAACTGCTGGAACGCGTAGGCGGTGGTCGCGAAGCCCCCGGGAACGGAAACGCCGAGCCTGGCGAGGTTGCCGATCATTTCGCCCAGCGACGAATTCTTGCCGCCAACCTTGCCGAGGTCGGAGAGTCGCAGGTTGTCCAGCCAAAGCACCAGGTCGCTCAAGGTCAATCTCCGGATTGCAGTAGGAATACGCCACCGGGCCCTGCGCAACCTGCCGCTGCGCGGGACCGCAGCCACGGCCGCCGTGGTCGGGCGGACAGGAATGGCGGCATGTGGCGAGCTTCAGATCCGCCGGCGGGCGCCGGCGTCGAAAAAGACGGTCGATTTTCGGGGTTCGCGCGCGGGGACACAAGGCGGGGAATCGGAAATGGGGAATAGGGAATGGGAATCGCAGGAGCGAAGCGGAATGCTCTCGCAGGCGAGGCGGCGTCCGGCAGCGGCTCCGCCTTCAACGATTCCCCATTCCCGATTCCCCATTCCCGCCCCACCCACGTACTCTTGCGCGGTCTTCGAGCCCAGGGCCGACTCATGCGCAGAACCATTTATTTCGTTTCCGACGGCACCGGCATCACTGCCGAGACCGTCGGCCATTCGGTGCTGACGCAGTTCGACGGCATCGATTTCGACACCTTCCGCATTCCGTTCGTCGACGACGAGGTCAAGGCCCAGGCCGCGGCGATCCGCATCAAGACCTGCCATGCGCAGACCGGTGCGCGGCCGATCGTGATCAATACGGTGATCGATCCCGTGCTGACCGAGATACTGACCACGAGCGGCGCGCTCATGGTGGACGTGTTCGCACCGTTCATCGGTCCGCTCGAGCAGGAACTCGGCACGATGCGCGCGCGCCATGTCAACAAGGCGCACGGCCTCGTCAACTTCGCCGAGTACGAGGAGCGCATCAACGCGACCAACTACGCGCTGTCGCATGACGATGGGGTGTCGACCAACTACGCCGACGCGGAAATGATCCTCGTCGGTGTGTCGCGCTCCGGCAAGACGCCGACCTGCCTCTACATGGCGTTGCACTACGGCGTGAAGGCCGCGAACTATCCGCTGACCGACGACGATCTCGAAAAAATGGAGCTGCCGGCGCGCCTGCGGCCGTTTCGCAATCGTCTCTACGGGCTGTCGATCGATGCGCAGCGCCTGGCGCAGGTGCGCGAGAACCGCCGTCCGAACAGCCGCTACGCGACGCTGGAACAGTGCCGCTGGGAGCTCGCGCAGGCCGACAAGTTGTTCAAGCGCGAAAACATCCCGGTGCAGAACACCACGCATACCTCGATCGAGGAAATCGCGAGCAAGATCCTGTCGGCGCTCGGGATCGAGCGGCATATGTTCTAAGGGCAGAAACCAGGTGGGAGTGTTTAGAAGCTAGGGTGACGCGGGGCGTCGTCTCTGCGCTGAAGCTCGGCGTGAAAGGGGCAATCAGGCGGTCGCACGAGACTGACATGCTAGCAGGCCGGGGCGGCGGCGGGCAGTCTGGTCGTGTCGCGGGCCGCTGCTATGATCGGTCGCATGAGTACGCTCGCCGACAAGCCACTGAAACTGTTTCCCGGACGCTTCGCCTACCTGATGGGGCTGTACGCGGAAAACCACGCGCGCCTCGTGCGCCTGTTCGCGCCGCAGCGTCTGGCGCAGGGCAGTTATCTCTCTTCCATTGACGACGGTCTCGACGTGCGCCTCGACCTCGTCGAGCAGCATCGCTACACCGTCGAGCTGCGCCTGAACTATGTACTTCGCGACAGCGCGACCGGCGAGCTCTCGCCGTCAGCCTGGTTGCGTCTGTATCAGGATGCGCATCTCGCCGAAGCGACCCATTGCCATCCGGGGCGCCACCTCATCGACGTGCTGGGTCCGTATCCGCCAGCGCCGACCGTGTTCCAGCATCGCCTGCGCATGAATGCGTTTCTGACGCGCTGGCTCGAATACCTCGGCGAGCAGGGACATTCGGTCGGAACGCTGCGGCCGCTGCCGCCCGATCGCCTCGCGCCTGTGAGCAGGCGTCAGCAGGGCTGATTGCACTTGCACGCCGCATCGCGCGTAGCGATGAAGCCCCGGATGTAGCCCTGAAACTCCGCGTTAGCCCAGGCAGCACGATGGTCGCGTCTGTTGCCGCTGAACGGGCATATGAAATCGCAGACAACAAAAAACCCGCCGTGAGGCGGGTTCCTTGACAGCTGGCGGAGTGGACGGGACTCGAACCCGCGACCCTCGGCGTGACAGGCCGATATTCTAACCGACTGAACTACCACTCCTTGAACTCACAACATTTCCTTTGTTGCTTTTGCTCCAACTTTCACTTGGAGCGGAACGCGTCCTGCGTTCCTTTTGATTGGCGTCCCCACGGGGATTCGAACCCCGGTCGCTACCGTGAAAGGGTAATGTCCTAGGCCTCTAGACGATGGGGACGTAACCTTTCGAAACTCGTACCGCACTTGCCTGTAACTTGGTGGAGCCAGTCGGGATCGAACCGACGACCTCTACAATGCCATTGTAGCGCTCTCCCAGCTGAGCTATGGCCCCCTCGCGAGAGGAGCGGAATCTTAGGGAGCGGACCCTTCAGCGTCAACCCCTTCGCGCAAATTTTTTTGCGGACGTGTGACGCGCGACGGTCGACGCACGCGCAACCCGGCGAATCCTTGCCGCCGCGCTGCGGGCACGGTAATACGGATGCATGCACGTCAACGAATTCCTCAAGGATCTCGCCGTCATCATGGTCGTGGCGGGCTGCACGACCCTCCTGTTCCACCGGCTGCGCCAACCCGTGGTGCTCGGCTACATCCTCGCCGGCGTGGTCATCGGCCCGCACACGCCGCCGTTCGCGCTGATCACCAACGAACAGACCATCCGCAGCTTTGCCGACCTCGGTGTCGTGCTGCTGATGTTCTCGCTGGGTCTGGAGTTCAGCCTGCGCCGGCTGCGCGAGGTCGGTATCGCGGCACTCGTGGCGACCGGCGTGGAAGTGATGCTGATGCTCTGGGCCGGCTACGAGCTCGGGCGCTGGTTCGGCTGGCGCACGATGGATGCGCTGTTCCTCGGCGCGATGATGGCGATCTCCTCGACCATGCTCGTGCTGCGCGCGATCCACGAGGCCGGCCACAAGCAGGAACGCTTTGCGCGCCTCGTGTTCGGCATCCTCGTGATCGAGGACATCTTCGCGATCGTGCTGATTACGGTGCTGTCCGGCATCGCGATCAGCGGCGCCGTGGAACCGGGCCGCGCGCTGGCGACACTGGGCCGACTTGGCCTGTTCATCGTGGTCGCGCTGGTGCTGGGTCTGTTGCTGCTGCCGCGTCTCGTCGACTATGTGGCTGCCTCCGGGCGCAGCGAGATGCTGCTGGTCACATCGCTCGGTATCTGTTTCGGCGCGGCGCTGCTGGCCGAGTCGGCGGGGTTCAGCGTTGCGCTCGGTGGTTTCGTTGCCGGCGCGATCGTGGCCGAGGCCAGGTCGGTCAAGCGCGTCGAACACCTGATCGAACCCGTGCGCGACATGTTCGGCGCGCTGTTCTTCGTCGCGATCGGCATGCTCATCGATCCACGTGTGCTGATCGGCTACGCCGTGCCGATCGCGCTCGTCGCGGCGGTCGTGATTGTCGGCAAGACGCTCGCCGTGACCTTCGGAGGCGTAATCGCCGGCAACGATGGACGCACGGCGCTGCGCGCGGGGCTGGGGCTCGCGCAGATCGGCGAGTTCTCCTTCGTCATCGCCGGTGTCGGTCTCGCGAGCGGCGTGACCAGCGAGTTCCTCTATCCGATTGCAGTTGCCGCATCGGTGCTGACCGCGTTCGTCACGCCGTACCTGATGCGCTCGTCGGACCGTATCGCCGATCGGACCGACGGCCTGCTGCCGCGCAAGGTGCGCGCGCTCATGATCGCGTACCAGCACTGGATCGCCGGGCTCAAGCCCGAAGAAGAGAACGCCGCGATCGCGCAGATGCTGCGCCGGCTCGTGCTGCATATCGTCATCAACATGGCGCTGATCGTCGCGGTATTCCTCGGCGCGGCCTGGCTCAAGCCGCGCATGCTCGAATGGCTGCCGCAATGGACGGCCGGCGAGACGCTGCGCCGCAGCGTGCTTTGGTCGCTGGCATTGTTCGTCTCGATGCCGATGCTGATTGCCGCGTACCGCAAGGCCGATGCCCTGGGCATGGTGCTGGCCGAGCTCGGTATCCGCGAAGGCGTTGCCGGCGCACGTACGTACGCGTTGCGCCGCGTGCTCGGCAAGATGATTCCTCTCGCCGTACTCGTGATGCTGGCCGTGCTGGTCATGGCGCTGGGCTCGGCGATCCTGCCGTCGGTCGGCGTGCTCGTGCTGCTGCTGCTCGTCGCCGCCGCACTCGCCGCGTTCCTGTGGCGATCGTTCGTACAGGTGCACGCGCGGCTGCAGTCGACGCTGCGCGATGTGATGCAGCCGTCGCCACCGGCATCGCACACCGAAACGTTGCCGTGAACGTGTATATTTCTTGGCATCGCGCGCTTTGTCGCCGTTGGGCGTGAGCGAGGGGATCGCCGGCGTCATGGATTGATTCCGGATGGATCGCACGCGAGTCGATCGCGCCGCTGATGGAGTCTCGACGCATCGGCCAGGTGCGCCGTTTCGCGCCATTCGTCCGCGGCGATCGCGGGCTTTTTCCCGACAACCTGCTGGGGGGCGATTCCGGGCATGGGTGGTTCGATGCGGATGCAGCACGGCGCGCAATGGCTGCAGCGCCAGAACGAGATCCTGCGCCTGCTCGCGATCGGCGCGCCGCGCGAGCGTGTGCTGAGCGAACTCGCCGAACTGCTGCGACTGGAATTTCCGCACGCGGCCATCGCGCTGATCGTGCGTGCCGACGGTGAGCCCTTCAGCTGGAGCGGCGGTGGCGGTGGCCTCGCAACCGCCGCCCTGTACACGGTCCTGGGCGATGTCAGCGAACTGGACCGTGCCGAAGGCTGGTTCGAGCTCGAACACGCGGCGGCAGCGCCGCGTTGGGACGAATTCGCGCGCGCGGCCGGATACGGCGGTCTGTGGGTCGAGCCGCTGCACGATGTCGACGGCCTGCGCATCGGCCAGCTGCTCATCGCGCTCGGCGCGAGCAGCGACGCCGATCCGTCCGCGCAAGCTCTGGCTCGTGTCGGTGCGACCATCGCCGAACTGATCTTCCATCGCGACTCGGCCGTCGCGCGTCTGCAGCAAGGACGCGAACTGTACCGTTCGCTGCTCGACAACCATCCCGACGCGGTTCTCCACATCGACGCGAACGGGCACATCCGCAGCGGCAACGAAGCGGCGTGCCAGATCTTCGGCCTTGGCGCCGACGACATGCACGGGCAGGCGCTCAGCGCGCTGTTCGATGCGGCGACGCAGGCGGCGCTCGACATGCGCTTGCCGTCGGTGCAGCGCGGCATTGCGCAGTCGATGGAAGCGACCGCGCTGCGGCCTGCCGGTACGCGGCCGCGCGAGCTCGAACTGATCCTCGTGCCTCTGCGCGACCGCGCGCGCAGCAGCGGGCTGTTCGTGATCGCGCGCGACGTGACGCGCTTCCGCGCGTCCGAGCGCGCGCTGCGCCGCACCTACGAGCAATCGCTGCTGCGCCGCGACCAGCTGCTCGAACTCAATCGCGTCGCGGTCGACAGCGCCGCCATCGACGATGTCCAGGGACTGCTGCTGCAGCTTGCGCGATCGATGGTCACGGTGGCGGGTGTGGATTTCGTACGCCTGAGCCTGCAGCCGGCGGCGGCGCAGCAGCGCGGCAGCGAGGTCGTCGTGGTCCTGACCAAGCCGCCGCAGGCCGAGCAGGCCCGCCTGCTGCCGCCTGAGCTGCGCCGGCGCGCTGCGGGCCTGGCCGAACCGCAGCGCGCGGACTGGCGTTTCGACGCGGGCGATGGCGGCGAGGAGGCGCATGGCCAGTGGCTCGGCATGAACCTGCGTGCCGATGACGGCATCGTCGTGGGAACGCTCGAGTGGTTCGGCACGCAGGACAGTGCGTTCGACGACGACGACGAAGTGCTGCTGCTGCAGTTCGCGCAGCTCAGCGTAAGCAACCTCCAGCGCGTCTGGCTGCACCAGAGCCTGCGCGAGGCCGAGCGCGGTATTGCGCATCAGCTTGCGTTCGTGCACGCGATGACCGCCAGCATCGGCGAAGGCCTGTATGCGATCGATCGCGACGGCGCGCTGACCTTCATCAACCAGGCCGCGAGCGAGATCCTCGGCTGGGATGCCGCCGCGCTGCACGATGTCGACGTCGAAAGCCGTTTCACGCTACCGCATGCGCAGACGCCGGGTCCGGCCACGCGAGCGCTTCAGCTCGGCCGCCGCATCAGCGAGCACAGCGAATTCATCGCGCGCGACGGGCGGCGTATTCCGGTTGATCTCGTCGCCTCGCCGGTGCATCTCGACGGCCACGCGACCGGCGCCGTCGTAGTGTTCCGCGACATCAGCGAACGCCTGCTCGCCGAACAGGCGCGTCTGGAGCGTGACCGCTTCTTCGCCCTGTCGCTGGAACTGTTCGTCATCGTCGACGCGCAGGGCCACCTGTTCCAGTTCAACGCGGCGACGACACGGCTGCTGCGGCGCAGCGCCGACGAACTGTTCATGAGCAACTGGCGTGATCACGTCTATCCGGACGATTTCGCGATCACTGCCGCGGCAACGGCGCAGATTCTTGCGCAGGGCAGGGTGGACGCGTTCGTCAATCGCTGGGTCGACGCCGACGGCGAGATCCACTGGCTCGAGTGGACCGCCTCACTGACGCCGGACCACCGCATCTTCGCGGTCGCGCGCGACATCACCGACCGCCGCCGCTACGAAAACGAGCTCGCGCATTTCGCGAGCCACGACACGGTCACGGGCCTGCCGCGCATCGAGCAGATCGAAGCCTTCCTGACCGCGTCGCTGGCCGGCGCCGCACTGCGCGGCAGCCGTGTCAGCGTGTTCTATCTCGATCTGGACCGCTTTCATCTGATCAACGATTCGCGCGGTCATGCGATCGGCGACCAGGTGCTGCGCACGGTGGCGCAGCGGCTGCTCGATTCGGTCGGCGAGCAGGGCAAGGTCGCGCGCATCGCCGGCGACGAATTCCTGATCGTGCGCTCCGACGGCATCGACGCGCCGGACCAGCAGGAACTCGGCGAAGCGCTACGTCTGCTGATCGAGCGGCCGATCTATCTGGGCACGCAGCAGGTGTTCCTGACCTGCAGCGTCGGCGTCAGCTGTTTTCCCGAGAACGGCACGGCGGCGCGCGAACTCATGCAGCAGGCCGAAGCCGCGATGATCAAGGCCAAGGACGAGGGCCGCAACGCGGTCGCGTCGTTCTCCAACGAGCAGTCGCAGGCGCTCAAGGATCGGCGCGAACTGGGCTCCGGGCTACGCGCCGCCATTGCGAACGAGGAACTCGTGCTGCATTTCCAGCCACAGATCGGCGCGCACGACTGGCAGGTGCGTGGCGTCGAGGCGCTCGTGCGCTGGAACAGTCCCGTGCACGGCCTGCTGCCCCCGGGGCGCTTCATTCCGGTCGCGGAGGAACTCGGCATCATCGTCGAGCTCGGCCAGTGGGTGCTCGAATCGGCCTGCCGCAAGGCGCGCGAGTGGCTCGACAGCGGCCTGGCCGATTTCACCGTCGCGGTGAACGTGTCGGCGCTGCAGCTGCAGCGGCCGGATTTTCTCGAGCGCGTGCAGCGTGCGCTCGAGGTCTCGCGCCTGCCGCCGCGCTATCTCGAACTCGAGCTGACCGAATCGATGGTCATGGCCCACGTGGAGCGCGTCATCGTCGCGATGCGCTCGCTCAAGGCGCTCGGCGTGAGCCTGTCGCTCGACGATTTCGGTTCGGGCTATTCCAGCCTCAACTACCTGCGCCGCTTTCCGATCGACAAGCTCAAGATCGACCAGTCGTTCGTGCGCGACATCATCACCGACCCGGGCTCGGCCGGCATCTGCCGCGCGGTCATTGCATTGGGCCACCAGCTCGGCATGACGGTCAGCGCCGAAGGCGTCGAGACGATCGGGCAGGCCGCGTTCCTGCGCCGCAGCGAATGCGACCAGTTCCAGGGCAACTATTTCTGCCTGCCCATGCCCGAGGCGCAGACGTTCGAGGTGCTGCGCCGGCGCTATCTGCGCCAGGAAGCTGACACCGAACTCGCGCGGCCGAGCAGCACCGAGACGCTGCTGCTGCTCGACGACGAGGAGAACGTGCTGCGCGCGCTCGTGCGCCTGCTGCGGCGCGACGGCTACAACATCGAGACCGCGAGCAACGCGCGCCAGGCGTTCGAGATCCTCGCCGCGCAGCCGGTGCAGGTGATCATCTCCGACCAGCGCATGCCCGACATCAGCGGCACGGAGTTCCTGAGCCGCGTGAAAGACCTCTACCCCGACACCGTGCGCCTGATCCTCAGCGGCTACAGCGACTTCGACTCGCTGACCGAAGCGGTCAACCGCGGCGCGGTCTACCGCTTCGTGGCAAAACCGTGGGACGACGAGGAATTGCGCCGCATGGTGCGCGACGCATTCCGCATGGCGGCGGGTTGATGGTGTAGCCGTGCAGGCTCACTCGCCGACGTATTCGCTGCCAAACGCGTCGGCGAAGATCAGTTCGGACAGTCCTTCGACTGCGCCGGCCGTACAGAACGCCGCGACGGCGCCGGGTCGTTCGCGCGAGAACATGTCGGTCTTCTCGAAACGTGCATCGGGCAGCACGCAATCGTCGCGCGGCACGCCTTCGAGTGCCGGATTGCCGGGTTGCACGCCGACGTAGGGCATGGCGTAACCGATCAGCGCGACGGGCGAGAGCGGAGCATTCACGCCGATCTGGTTGCCGGTGGTGTCGCCCGACATGGAACAACCATTGGTGCCCGCAACACCGATGATGTTGTATCCGGCAGACGACACGCTCTGCGCCGATCCCACGGAGCAGTCCGGGTACGTTGCGCCGACACCGGAGTCACGGTTGCCGGCCGAGATGATGCCGGTCAGAACGACCGAGCCGTCCGCTTCGAAGCCGCCGCCGGACGTCGATGAGCGATTGCGCGTGACCGTCGAATAGGCAAAATCGGCAACCCGCGAATTGGAGAAGCGCACGCCCGCGGCACGGCCGCCGCTGGTGTTGTCGGCAAACAGCGTGTTGCTGACCGTCAGCGGATCGCCCTGCGACAGCAGCGCACCGCCGCCGTCCTCGCCGGCCGAATTGCGCGTGAATGCGCTGCGTGTAATGCGCGTGGTCGCGCCTGACGACGAGTCGATGAAGTTCAGCCCGCCGCCGTAGGCGGTCGTGCGGTTGCGATCGAACCAGACCTGATCGATGGTCGTGTTGCCGATCGCGCGCAGGCGCATGCCGCCGCCGCCGGTGACGCCTGACGACGTGGCGGTGTGGTCGCCGCCCGTGATGCGCAGGCCCAACAGCCCGATGGGCACGTTGAGTCCCGAGTTGCTCGACGTGTCAAACACGCGGTCGTCGGTGGTGCTGCGGATGACTACGCGATCGGCACCGCTGCCGATCAGCACGCGCGCAGCACGGTTCAGGCCTCGTATGTCCAGATCGCCGGTTTCGCCGAGATCCTCGTCGTCGCCGGGAATGTTGACGTCATAGACGCCGTCACGCACATCGATGACGGCGAACTCGTCGCTGGCGCCGGCTTCCTGGATCGCCGCGCGCAGGGTGCAACCGCCCAGCGTGCTCAGGCAGACGCCATTCCCCACGTTGCTGTCGACGGCGTCGGCGGTGTTGGTGACGACATAGGTATAGCGCAGTTCGAACGCACCGCGATCACATTCCATGCGCGGGGCGCCGCGCTGATCGGTCGCGGGGCAGCGTGCGTCCACACCGTCGAACGGCGGCGGCGCGCCCGTGCCGAGGACCGGACTGTCCTTCATCAGCACATGCACCGGCGTACCGCGGCCGGCATCGACCAGCGTGAACAGGCGCGGGTCTTCCTGGCGGTCACTGGTCCGGAACGGCGTGAATGAGCAGTCGCGCCGCATGTATGAGTTGTAGCCGCCGCTGGTCGCGGTGATCGAGCAGCGTAGGTCCGCTGCGGCGTCGTTGAGGCCCGCCTCCTGACCGTTGTTGGCGAACAGCGAGTTGTCGATCGATGCGGTGCCCGCGGAGAAATACGCGCCACCGTAGGTTTCCGCGGAATTGAACGCGATCGTCACGCTCTTGAGGCTGGTGTTGCCGGCTGAAGACAGGCCGCCGCCGAGCGAGGTCGAGCGATTCTCGCTGATCGTCGCGTTGACGAGCTTCAGCGTGCCAGAGCTGTGGATCCCGCCGCCCAGGCCATTTGCGACATTGCGCGTGACGGCGCTTTCGATCACTTGCACGTCGCCCGCGGCGACCGTGGCGTAGATGCCGCCGCCGACACGCCCGGAGTTGCCCACAATGTGGCTGCGCCGAACGATGAGTTTCTCGCCGCGCATGCGGATGCCGCCGCCGTCGCCGTCGCCCGGGTCTCCGTCACGCACGGTCAGATCGAGAAGGAATAGCTGGCTGTCCGGGCTGCTGGCCACGTCGATGACGCGATCCAGTCCCGCGCCGTCGAGCGTGGTCCGCTGTGCGCCCACGCCCTGGATGATGATGATGCTGTCGCCGGAGACGTCGAAATCGCCCGTCGAATTCGCATCTTCGTTGGCGCCGGCGCGCGTGATCGAGTAGGTCGATGCGCCGAGCTGAATCGTGTCGAGCAGTGCGGAACCCGCGATGCAGCCGCCGAACGCGGCATCGGTGATGGCCGCCTGCAACGCTTCGCGCAGGCTGCAATCTTCCGCATCCTCCCCGAACTCGTCGGTCGATGTCGTGACTGTGATGGTTGCGGCTTGTGCGACCGGGGCCAGCGCAAAGCAGGCGAGCATGACGAGACGAAGCAGCATGAGGAGATCCGCTGATGACCGGAGACATAGCGGAGAACGCCGAAGTGGCCCGAAAGGGGACAAGCGACGATCAATGACCCACAGACCGTGGCGGGCGCCGCAGGAAACCGTCGATGGCGAGTGGGGTATCCGGGCTACAGATCGTCTTCGTCAATGTAGATCGCGCCGGTCTCGTCGCGTTCCAGCCGCGTGATGCCGGGATGCTCCTGTTCCAGCCGCAGCAGTTCCGCGTGGTGCTTTTCGAGCTGGCCGCGCTGCGAACGCACGAGATCGGCGAGGCGCTGGTTCTCGAGGATCACGGCGCGGTAGTGCAGCGCCTGGACCACGGCCATGCGCAGGTCGTTGTCGTCCCAGGGCTTGGGAATGAAGCGGAAGATGCCGGCACGGTTGATCGCGCCGACGATGGCCTCGAGATCCGCGTAGCCGCTCATGAGGATGCGCGCGACGTTGGGCTGGCGCGCGCCGATCTCGGCGAGCAAGTCGACGCCGTTGATGCCGGGCATGCGCAGGTCGGAGATCACGAGATCGAAGTTCTCGTCGACCGCAAGCTGCAGCGCATCGTCGGGACTGTTGGCCGGAATCAGCTCGAGGCGTTCGCCGTCGAGCATGCTCATCGGAATGTTGGACAGGTTGCGGCGGAGCGCGGTGAGGATATTGGGTTCGTCGTCGACGATGAGCACGCGGTACATGGGAAGCTCCTGTCGGGCGAGGATCAGCTCTGCCGCTGCGGCAGCGTAATACGGAACGTGGTGCCGCGGCCGGGCACGCTGTCGACGGCGATGTCGCCGCTGTGCTTGCGCACGATGCCGTAGGAAATCGACAGCCCCAGGCCCGTACCTTTGCCGACCGGCTTGGTCGTGAAGAACGGATCGAAGATGCGCTTGAGGTTGTCCGTCGCGATACCGCTGCCGTTGTCGCCGATCTCGATCCAGATCTTGCCCGAGTCGGCACCCGTGCGCACCACGATCTCGCCGTGCTGCTCGATCGCCTGGGCCGCGTTGACGAGGATGTTCACGAAGACCTGGTTGATCTGCGAGGGCAGGCATTCGACGAGCGGCAGGTTGCCGTATTCCTTGCGCACGTCGGCCTTGTACTTGATTTCGTTCCAGACGATGCCGAGCGTGCTGTCCAGGCCGCGGTGCAGGTCGTACAGCGACCAGGTCTCGGTGCGGTCGACGCGCGAGAAATCGCGCAGGTCCTGCACGATGCGGCGCACGCGGTCGATGCCTTCGCGCGACTCGGCCAGCAGTGGCGGCAGGTCCTGTACGAGAAACGCAAAATCGATCGCGCGCTTGCGCTCGGCGACTTCGGCGCGGCGCTCGGCGGTCATCGGGCCGTTCTGCGAAAGAGCCGCGTCATAGCACTCGATCAGGCCGAACAGGTTGTTGAGGTATTCCTGCAGCGTGCCGAGGTTGGAGTGCACGTAGCCGATCGGGTTGTTGATCTCGTGCGCGATGCCGGCGGCGAGCTGGCCCAGCGAGGCCATCTTCTCCGACTGCACGAGCTGTTCCTGCACGGTGTTGAGGCGCGCCAGCGCGAGTTCGAGCTCGTTGCCGCTGTGCGGCGAACCGGCGGCCGGTTCGTAGTCGAGCAGCAGCGCGAGTTTGCTCGTGGCGTTCGTGTCGCCGGCGAGCTGCACGACGACGGAGCGGCTGCCGGGGTCGGCCTGGCAGCGTTCCACGAGTTCGCGCAGGCACAGTTCCGGATTGCCCTGCGCGCCGGCGAGGTTTTCGGCCAGACGCAGTGCCGCGGGATTGGCGTGCACGATGACCGCGTCGCTGAGCAGCACCAGCGGTTCGATGACCGCATCGAGGGCCGTGTGCAGACGTGATTGAGGGGACTGGGGCATGACGCGTTTCGGACCCTGATTCCGGCTGACGTCGCCGGCGTGGATTTTTAGCCATTTGCGAACAAAAGGAAATGCGCCAGTCGTGACGGCGCGCGGCTCCGGCCAGTATCCCCCGGTTGAACGGCGGTGTCGCGAGTTGCTGTGACAGACTCGCCCGGAACGTGCTGGGCGGGCCTGCCGAACTGGCTCGCCGGAACGACCGGAACCACGCGACACCGGCTGTCGCGCCGGCCCGCTGCCCGCGGCTATACTCGGCGACTACGCACCCGGTGGGAGAAGCGGCTGACCCCGCTGCCGAAGGCGCAACGCCCGTAATCGCTCAGGCTCCCATACCACCGCGTGCGAACACTCTGGAGAGACCGGTCAAACCCGGCGCCGAAGGGGCAAGAAGCGAACGCGCTTCCAAACTCTCAGGCAAAAGGACAGAGGGGCGCCCCGACGTGCGGCCTGCGCGTCGTTTTCGGACGTCCCTACCATGAGCCAGAACACCCGTCCCTCCCTGCGTCAGCTGGAGCACCACGACGCTTTCCTCGAGCGCCACATCGGCCCGAACGATGCCGAGATCGCGCACATGCTCGAGACCCTCGGCCATGCCTCGCTCGACGCGCTGACCGATGCAATCGTGCCGGCGTCGATCAAGTCCGCCGCGCCGCTCGCGCTGCCCAGCCCGGTCAGCGAAGTCGAGGCCATCGCCCAGATCCGCGCGATCGCGAACCGCAACCAGGTGTTCCGCAGCTTCATCGGCCAGGGCTACTACGGCACCCACACGCCCAACGTCATCCTGCGCAACATTCTCGAGAATCCGGCCTGGTACACGGCCTATACGCCGTACCAGGCGGAAATCTCGCAGGGCCGCATGGAAGCCCTGATCAATTTCCAGACCCTCTGCGCCGACCTGACCGGCATGGAGATCGCCAACGCCTCGCTGCTCGACGAAGGCACCGCCGCGGCCGAGGCGATGACGCTGGCCAAGCGTTCGTCCAAGTCGCGCTCCAACACCTTCTTCGTCTCGCGCGGTGTGCATGCGCAGACGCTGGAACTGCTGCAGACCCGCGCCGAACCGCTGGGTATCGAGCTGCACGTCGGCGAGGACAGCGAAGCGGCCGGCCTCGACGTATTCGGCGTGCTGCTGCAATACCCCAACACCTTCGGCCAGATTCACGACTACGCTGCGCTCGCTGACGCCGTGCATGCGCGCGGCGGCCTCGTTGCGGTCGCAACCGACCTGCTCGCACTGACCCTGATCGCCGCGCCGGGCGAGTGGGGCGCGGACATCGTCGTCGGCAACAGCCAGCGTTTCGGCGTGCCGTTCGGCTTCGGCGGTCCGCATGCGGCGTTCATGGCCTGCCGCGACGCCTACAAGCGCTCGATGCCGGGCCGCCTCATCGGCGTGTCGATCGACGCCGAGGGCAAGCCGGCTTATCGCCTCACGCTGCAGACGCGCGAACAGCACATCCGCCGCGAGAAGGCCACGTCGAACATCTGCACCGCGCAGGTGCTGCTCGCCGTGATGGCCAGCACGTACGCGGTCTACCACGGTCCGGAAGGGCTGGTGCGCATCGCCACGCGCGTGCATCGCCTGAGCGCGCTGCTCGCGGCGGCGCTGCGTTCGGCCGGCGTCACCGTCGGGCCGGATTTCTTCGACACGCTGCACGTCGTCGGCGTCGATGCCGATGCGATCCACGTCAAGGCACAGGCCGCGCGCATGAATCTGCGCCAGATCGATGCGCAGAGCCTCGGCATCAGCCTCGACGAGACCGCGACGCGCGCCGAGGTCATCACGCTGGCCGCACTGTTCGGCGCGAATATCGCCGACATCGATGCGCTCGACGAGGCCACCGCGGATGCATTGCCATCTGCACTCAGGCGCACGAGTGCGTTCCTGCAGCATCCGGTGTTCAACACGCACCACAGTGAACACGAACTGCTGCGCTACCTGCGCACGCTGGCCGACAAGGACCTCGCGCTCGACCGCACGATGATCCCGCTGGGTAGCTGCACCATGAAGCTTAACGCCACGGCCGAGATGATTCCGGTCACCTGGCCCGAATTCGGCAACATCCATCCGCTCGCGCCGGCGTCGCAGACGCAGGGCTACAAGGCGCTGATCGACGGTCTCGAAGCCATGCTGGTCGAATGCACCGGCTATGACGCGGTCAGCCTGCAGCCGAATTCCGGCGCGCAGGGCGAATACGCCGGCCTGCTCGCGATCCGCGCGTATCACCGTTCGCGCGGCGAGGCGCATCGCGATATCTGCCTGATCCCCGATTCGGCCCACGGCACGAACCCGGCATCGGCGCAGATGTGCGGCATGACGGTCGTCGTGACCAAGACCGACGCCAACGGCAATGTCGACGTCGAGGACATCCGCCGCAATGCCGAGAAATACAGCGGCCGTCTCGCCGCGATCATGATGACCTACCCGTCGACGCACGGCGTGTTCGAGGAAGAGGTCGTCGAGATCTGCGAGATCATCCATGCGCACGGCGGCCAGGTGTATACCGACGGCGCCAACATGAACGCGCTGGTCGGCGTGGCCAAGCCCGGCAAATGGGGCTCGGACGTGTCGCACCTGAATCTGCACAAGACCTTCTGCATCCCGCACGGCGGTGGCGGTCCTGGTGTGGGTCCCTGCGCGGTCAAGTCGCACCTCGCGCCGTTCCTGCCGCGCACGCTCGGCGCGCAGGGCGACGTCGGCATGGTCAGCGCGGCGAACTTCGGTTCGGCCTCGATCCTGCCGATCTCGTGGATGTACGTCACGCTGATGGGCGCGGCCGGTCTGCGCAAGGCGACCCAGGTCGCGCTGCTCAACGCCAACTACATCGCCAAGCGCCTCGCGCCGCACTACGAGACGCTCTATATGGGCCGCAACGGTCTCGTCGCGCACGAGTGCATCCTCGACCTGCGTCCGCTCAAGGACGCGACCGGCATCAGCGCCGAGGACGTGGCCAAGCGCCTGATCGACTTCGGCTTCCACGCGCCGACGTTGAGCTTCCCGGTGGCGGGCACGCTGATGGTCGAACCGACCGAGAGCGAATCGCAGCACGAACTCGACCGCTTCATCGACGCGATGATCGCGATCCGCGAGGAAATCCGCGCGGTGGAAGAGGGCAAGCTCGACCGCGAGGACAACCCGCTCAAGCACGCGCCGCATACCGCGAATGCGGTCTGCGGCAGCGAGTGGACCCACGCCTATCCGCGCGAACTCGCGGCGTTCCCGCTCGCCGTGCTGCGCCAGCAGAAGTACTGGCCGCCGGTCGCGCGCGTCGACAACGTCTACGGCGACAAGAACATCATGTGCGCGTGCATTCCGATCGATGCCTACAAGGAAGCGGCCGACGCTTGAGTGCCGCGCGTTCGTAACCCGGAAAGCGCCGTGGAAATACGGCCAGACGCCTGCGCTGCAGGCGTCTGGTTGTGCACCTGTCGCAATGTGGACATCTGGTCGGCGCGCCTCAGATCACCAGCATGCCTTCGCGGGCCGCGAGCCTGACCTCGGCGATCGCGCCTGAGTTGAACGCGAGGAAGTCCTGTTCGACGCCGTCGCTGAAGATCACGCCATAGTCCGGCATCTGCGATGTCAGCCGCAGCACGTCTGCGGTTGCGACGCGCCCGAACACCAGCGTCGCCTGTGAGTTGCGGCTCGGGAACGGCTCGCGCACCGTGTAGTAGAGAAACTTCGACTCCCACGCGAAGCCGCTCTGCTGCAGCGCGGCCAGCTCGCCGGAGCCGGCGGGTCCTGCGATGCCGATCGCGCCGGTGACGAGGCTGCGGAACCAGCCGGTGGAGCCCAGTCCGGTCGAAACGATGATGCCGCTGGACGAGTGCGATTCGGTGCGGCCGTCGAGCTCGATCGTATAGCGCGCCGACACATGCGAGCGCGGGCCGATGAACAGATCGTTGACCGCGTGCAGTTCCTGTCCATCGTTGAGCCGCACGCAGGCCATCGTGATCGAACGCGTGGTCCGCTTGCGCGCCTGTGCTTCGGGCACCACGAGCCGGAGATCGGCGACCGCAAACGGCAGCAGCACGCCGTCCCAACGCGCGCGGTCGGGATTCACGCCGATCACGGGCTGGCCGTTGAGGTATTTCAGCGTGTTCGCGACGAGGCCGTCCTGGCCGATCACAACCACCAGGCAGTCCGGCGGAAACAGGAAATTGGGAACCAGGCTGCGCTCGAGCCGCTGCACGCGCCCGAAGCGTGAAAGCGTCGCCTCGGCCTGTTCGACGGCGCGCCGGTAGGTGACCTGTTCGGCTTCGTAGTCGGAGAAATCCGCGCCCATGTGCTCGACATAGAAGCGCGCCTGCTCGACGGTGTTGAGCCTTGCGACCAGGTCTTCGAGCCGCGTGCGCCGCGTCACCAGAATGATCCGGTGCTGCAGGGCCATGCTCATCGTTTCGGCGGCGCGGCAGCCGGTCGCGTGAGCTGCTGCAGCAAGTCGGGCGAGATGTTGAGTTCTCCGATCTTGCCGGCGTTTTGCGCGAGTTCCTGGAATGCCGCGGCGATGATGGTGCCCGGTTCCGCGCTACCGAGCGCAAGCGCCTGCAGCACTTTCGGGTCGACGCCGCTAACCGTCTTGACCAGGGCGTTCATCGCGTAGGCCTTCGCATCGGCATCGCGTTTCGCGTTGGCGACACGCAGTTCCGTGAGCGCCTCGTTTTCCTTCTCGTGCACGATGCTGCCCTGCATTTCCTGCGCCTGGATCTGCAGGCGTTTCTCGAGCACCGCGCGCTCGGCGTCCATCTGCGTCTCGCGAATCTGGCGCTTCTTGGTTTCGACCGCGATCTCGGTATTGAGCTCGTTCTCCTTGACCGCACGTTCCTGCTCGATCGCCGCATTGCGGCGCAGGTACAGCGCGTCGTCGGCCTCCTTCAGAATCTGCTCGCGCACCTTGGCCTCGAGCGCGCGCGCGGTGTCCGGCGTGGGTTTGATCGCGAGTATCGCGAGGCTGACCAGTTCGAGTCCGAGGCTCGGCAGACCATCCGGCCGGCGCAAGCCTTCGCGCACGGTCTGCACGAGGCCTTCCGAGCCGCGCAGTAGATCCTGCAACGTCAATCCCTGCAGGCCGGCCCGCAGCTGTACCTGCACGGTGTTGACGACGCGCTGTGGCAGCTTGACGGGATCTTCGGAGACGTACTCGGCGCCGTTCGGCTTGAGCGTGAAATTCATCAGCGTCGCCAGCACGCGCGGCTCCGCGACGCGGTAAGTGACCTGGCCCTGCACGGTCACTTCCTGAAAGTCCGCGCTCACCTCGCGGAACATGAAGGGCACATCGACGCTTTCCATCGGAATGGAGACCAGCGAGGCGCTGGGTGCGAAGTAGAAAAAGGCGAGGCCTGCGCCTTCGCGAATGGCCTGGCCATTGCGAAACTGGATCAGGTAGGTCGTGGGACTGGCCTTGGCGTAGCGGAAGCCGAACATGGGACGTTTCCTCGGAGGTTTCCGGAGTCGACGGATGAACCGTGCAGTCCCGCTGAACCGGGCACCGGGGAACCGTGAAGGCATCCCGCCGACGTGTGGCGAGCCGCGCCGCCAGGGCGGGCTCACGCAATGCCGGATAGTAGACCGCTTCGGCGCCGGCCTGGAGGTGGTACGAGCTGTTTGTCTGCGGCGATGTGGCGTCAGAACTCCAGCCCGTCGGTAAAAATGCTGTCGCCCTGCAGCCGCGCGATGCTGTAGTCGAAATCCTTGACGCCGCCCGGCAGGTTCTGCGCCCACAGGCGCGCGCCGGCGAGAAGGATTCGGCCGCGATCGAGCGTGAGCCGGCCGGCTTCGTGGTTCAGCGGCTGGCCCGTTCCGCTGTCGAACACGATCAGGCTGATCGACGAGCCGCCGCCGCCGAGCGATGCTGCGAAGTTGCTGTCGGGCAGGCCGCTGGATGACAGCTGCGCGACCCATTGCACGCGGTTCGGATTTTCGGCGGCCGGTGTCGACGCGGTGGTGCCGGCGATCAGGATGCGGCCGTCGCTGCGCACCGTCATGTCGGTCAGCTGCAGGTCGGGCAGGATCGAATTGTAGATGCTCGTGCCGCTGCCGAAGCTGCCGGGGTAGGTGCCTGTGCTGCCGATGCGTGTCACGAGATAGTTGTTGCTCGTTGTGCCCGACACGGTGCGCTGCACTTCGCCGGCGACCAGGATCGTGCCATCGGCGGCGGTGGCGAGTGCGCGTGCGCGATCGTCGTTGCCGCCGCCGAGGTTGTAGCCGATCGTGCGTCTGCCCTGCGTACGCTGCGTGCCGGTGCAGACCGTGTTGTTCGGGCAGAAGGTGAGGTCGTCGTCGCCGTTGAGCGCACTGATCTTCGCGATCGCGAAATCGGTGCCGAGTTCGTCGGTGGCATAGCCGGCGATGTAGAGCGACGTGCCTTGCAGCAGGATGGCCTGCGCACCGTCGACGTCGCCGCCGGGATTGGTCTGGTCCAGGTCGAAGTCGACGAGGCGGCGGCCCGAATTGAACGTCGGTAGCGGCGCAGCGTCCGCGCCCGAGAGCTTCAGCACGAGGAAGTCGTAGTCCGTTGCGCTGAGCTGGGCCTGGCCCGCGAGGTAGATCTGTCCGGCGCCGTCGGTCGTGACCGCGCTGATCGTGTCGGTGCCGCCGGCGAATACGTCGACGGGAATCAGGCGGCAGCCGTCCGAGGACACATTGGTGTCCGGGAATCCGTTCATGTTGTAGCGGCAGACCACGGGATCGAAATCGAGGAACGCAGCGCCGGCCTTGCGTCCGTAGCCGGCCACGACGATGCGGTTGATCGGATCGACGGTGACCCCGGTGATCTCGAGCAGCGGCGAGCTGCGCGCGATCTTGCCGCTGACGCCGAATGACGTGTCGACGCTGCCGTCGGGCTTGAACGCGGCCATGCCGACCGCGCCGTTGTCGATATATCCGACGACGATGTAGCGGCCGTTGCGCGGATCGACGACGACACGGTGCGCGACGTCGCCCTTGGCGGTGGTCAGGTCGTATGCGACGGTCTGCAGGCCGTCGGTGCTGAAGCGCGAATCGAGATCGCCGTCGCGCGCGACGCTCGCACCGGCGCAGGCGACGAGCAGAGCGGTGATACACAACTGTTGGAACGGTTTCACGATGCAGCCCCCCGGCTATGCGGCGGCGCGCTGCCGCCCTCGCCGGACAAGACGCAATTGAGTGCGTAACCCTGACAGGGCGGCCACCGCCGACGCGCGGGTCAGTCGTCGCCGCACCGGGGCGGCCACGCCGCATCGGCGCCATCGTCGAGCTCGGCCAGGAACAGTTCGCCCGAACGCGAACCATCGGCCTGGGCGAACATCAGGCGCCGGCCATCGGGCGACTGCAGCGGACCGACCTGGAATACCGCGTCGGACGCCGGCACCTGGTCCTGTCCGATCCAGCCCGCGGCCTCGCGCCGGTAGCGGTACAGATGAGAGCGCGTGCCGCGGTTCGCGACGACGACGAGGCGCGTGCCATCGCCGGAGACGTCCGCTTCGTATTCGTAGGCACTGGTGCTGACGGGCGGGCCGGCGTTGTCGACGCGCCACGCGCCATCGGCCAGCGGCGTGGCGATGTAGATATCGCCCTGGCCATGTCCGCCGGGCCGGTCGGAGCCGAAGAACAGTCGTCCATCCGTGGTTTCGCGCGGCATGAGTTCCGACGCGGTGGAATTGACCGGTTCCGGCAGCCGCGTGGGTTCGCCCCAGTCTCCGTCGTCGCGCCGGACCGCGCGCCAGATGTCGAGCTGGTCGCCGCCGTCGCGGTTCTGCCGTGTGGAGATGAAGTACAGGCGCTTGCCATCGGCCGAGACGTGCGGATCGGCATCGAGGGCCGGAGGTTTCGCGGCGAAGCGCGGGACCTGCGGCGTCGACCAGGCGCCGTTCTCGCAGCGCGAGCGCAGGATGCGCCAGTGAGCGAACTGCGGATCACTGCGCATGAAGTACAGCTCGCGCCCGTCCGGCGTGAAGGTCGGGGACGACTCGTAATCGTCGCTGGCGACCGGCGCGGGCGCCCAGCGCCGTGGCGCGCTGTCATGGACACCTGCGGCGAGCAGCAGGAATACCGCCGTGGCGAGCGTCGCGTTCATGCGGAGCGCCGCGCCGGCGCTGCCTGGCGCTGCTGGAATCGCTGCGACTTCGCGGTATTGCCGCAGGTCGCCATGTCGCACCAGCGGCGCCGGCCGCTCTTGGACGTGTCGAGGAATACCCAGCCGCAGTCGTGGCCGTCGCAGACGCGCAGGCGCTGCAGTTCGGCTTCCTCGAGCAGCGCGATCGCGCGCATCGCGACGACATGCGTGATGAAGTCCAGCTGCGAACGCTGCACGTTCCAGCAGCGCCGCAGGCGGCCGTCACGGCGCACGAGCTGTGCCGCGGCCGAGGCCGCGGTCTGCGCCGCGTCGAGCTGCGCGAGATCCGCCGCCGCCGGCATGCGACCACGCAGCAAGGCATAGGTGATTGCGCACAGCGCTTCGCGCAGCGTCTTCGCGCGCCCGAGTGCGGACTGCGCCTTGCGTGGTTCGGCCAGCGCGAGGCGGTCGAGCGCCATGAGATCGCGCGCGGTGAACGCGCCGCTCTGTCGCGCCCAGCGCAGCAGCGCGGCGTAGTCGGGCAGCCAGTCGCGCGGCTCGCTGTCGCGCGCCGTCACGGTGTTGATCAGATCCAGAGCGAGGTTGCCGCCGACCAGGTCGGTAGCGCCGAAGGTATGGGGCTCGATGCGCATGGTTTAACTGGTGAAGTGAGTTTTAACGGTTGAGGGGTGGATAGTAACTAGAGAGGAGTAGGTAAAAACTAGCGAGCGGGCTCGGGGCGATTTCGGATTCCTGGCCGTTCGTGACTACGTGATGCAGGTTTGTTGTCCTTCTGTAGAAACTAGACGCGAGTAGGTAGTAACTAGCCAGCGGCCTCGGGGCGCTTTCTGATTCCTGCCCGCTCGTGACGAAGCTATGCAAGTCCGGTTTCCTTCTGGAGAAAATAGAGGGGAGCAGGTAGCAACTAGCGAACGGTCCCGGTGCGCTTGCTAGTTCCTACCCACTCCTCCCTAGTTACTGCTCGGTCGCAATCAGCAGCCGGTCCCAGCCCGCTTTCCTAGTTCCTACCTACTGCTCCCTAGTTACTACCCCGTCGCTCCAACCACCCCCGAGCGCACGAACCAACGCGACACTCGCGCGCAGCTGGCGCGTTTCGAGATCGAGCGCTTCGCGCTGCGCGGTCAGCGCGGTGGTCTGCGATTGCACGACCTCGAGATAGCTGACGGCGCCTTCGCGGTAGCGCGTCATCGCGAACTCGAGTGAGCGTTGCGCCGAGGCGACCGCGGATTGCTCCGCGTCTGCGGCGACCTTGTAGTGCTGCAGCAGCGCGAGGTTGTCCTCGACCTGCTGGAACGCGCCGAGCACGACGCTGCGATAGTTCGCGCCGGCTTCGTCGAGCACGGCCTGCGCCTGCGCGGTGTGCGCGCGGCGCTTGCCCGCGTCGAACAGGTCGAGCAGCAGGGCCGGGCCGATGGCCCAGGCTGCATTCGGCGCGCTGAGCCAGCCACCGGCCTGGTTGCTCTGGTAGCCGAGGTTGGCGTTGAGGCTGATCGACGGGAACCAGGCCGCACGCGCGATGCCGACACCGGCGTTGGCGGCGGCAACGCGTCGTTGCGCCGCGGCGATATCAGGTCTGCGCTGCAGCAGCGTCGAGGGCACGTCCAGCGGAATCACCGGCAGCGCGACGAAATCGCTGTCGGGCGCGAGCGAGAACGCCGACGGCGATTCGCCGATCAGCGCGGCGATCGCATGTTCGGCCACGGCGCGCTGCGCGGCGTTCTGCGCGGCCTGCGAGCGTGCGGTTTCGAGCTGGGTCTGCGCGCGCGCGATGTCGAGACCCGACGCGATGCCGGCGTCGCGGCGTTTCTGCGTCAGCGCAACGGCCTTGTCGTAAGCAGCGACCGTATCGGCGAGCAGCGCGCCCTGGTGGTCGAGTCCGCGCAGCACGATGTATCCGTCGGCGAGTTCGGCCTGCAGGCTCAGGCGCGCCGATTCGAGATCGGCAGCGGCCGCGGCCGTCGTGTGATCGCCGGCAGCGACGCTGTTGCGCACGCGGCCCCAGAGGTCGAGTTCGTAGCTGGCCTGCAGGCCCAGATCGTAGGACTCGAAGAAACGCGGCGAGGACGCGCCGGCCGGCGGCCGCGTCTCGGACTGGCGTTCGCGCGACGCGCCCGCGGAAAGGCCGATGCGCGGAAACAGGCCGGAGCGCAACTGATCGCCGTAGGCCCTGGCTTGCTCGTAGCGCGCGAGTGCGGCGGCGAGATCGGGACTGTTCGCGAGCAGTTGCTGCTGCAGGCGGTCGAGTTCCTCGTCGGCGTAGAGGCTCCACCACGCTTCGCGCGGCAGGCGGTCGGCCGGTGCGGCGGCGGTCCACGGCGCCTGTTCCTTGTACTGCGGCGGCGTCGCCACTTCAGGCAGCGCCAGCGGCGGCGCGAGCGAACAGCCGCCGATTGCCGCGGCCAGAAACGCCACGGCCAACACGCGGCTGCGGCGGTAACGATCAGCGTTTGCCATGGCTCACCTGTGCGGCGGGTGCGGCCGGCGCGGCGGATGGCGCATTCGGGACGACATGCACCGCATCGCCCTCGGCCACGCCGTCGGGCGGCGTCTCGATGACGCGGTCTTCCGCGACGAGGCCCGTCGCGATCTCGACGGTCTTGCCGAGATCGCGCGCGATCGTCACCGCCTTGAACGCGACCTTGTCGTTGCTGACCGTGGCGACGCGCAAACCGCCCTGGTCGAAGATCAGCGCGCTCGATGGGATGCGCAGCACCGACGCGTTCTGCGCGAGCGCGAAACTGACGTTGGCATAGCCGCCCGGCATGAGTTCGCCGTCGGGGTTGTCGACGCTGAGCTGGATCAGCGTCGTGCCCGTCGCGGCGTTGACCGCCTGCGAGAATGCCTCGACCTTGGCGTCGAAGCGCTTGCCCGCGCGTTCGGGTACCTCGAGCGTCGCGTGGCTGTCGGCGTTGATGCTCGTTGCGTAGCTCTGCGGCACGTTGACGTAGATACGCAGACGCGAGGTGTCGGAAATCACGAACAGCTCCGCGCCGCCGCCGCTGCCGCTGATCAGTGCGCCAACGTCGGTATCGCGCGCGGTGACCACGCCGTCGAACGGCGCAACGATGCGCGCGAAGTTCTCGTTCGCCTGCAGGCGCTCGACGTTGGCGCGCGCGGCGTTGGCCATCGCGCGTCTGGCCTGCAGATCGCCGCTCTTTTCGTCGACTTCCTGCTGCGACACCGAATCGGAACCGAGCATCGACTGCCAGCGCTTCGCCGTGGTCGCCGCGAGTGCGGCGTTGGCCTCGGCGGTGGCGAGGTCGGCCTTGGCCTGGAGCAGCTGCTGCTGCACGTCCGGCGCTTCGATCTCGGCGAGCAGCTGGCCCGCTTTCACTTTTGCGCCAATGTCCACTTTCCAGCTTTTCAGATAGCCCGAAACGCGCGCGTGGATCGGCGCGCGTGCATAGGCTTCGATGCGGCCGGGCAGTTCGAGCACGGAAGCCTCGCCGGTCGTGCCCGGCGTGACGACGCTGACGCTCGGCGTGGCGCGCGCGTCGGTCCATTCCTTGAGCCGCGCGTTGCCGGATGCGCGGCTGCCGATGCCGAAGGCGACCACGAGGGCCGCGATCACGGCGACGGCGATGCCGGTCAGTTTGAGGCCGCGGCGCGGCGCGGTCGTATCAGGCGACATGGGGTTCTCCAAGAGCAGTGGTGCGGTCGCGACGCTGCGCATGGCGCGCGTGCACGATGCTGAAGACGACGGGGACGAAGATCAGCGTGGCGAAGGTCGCGAAGATCAGCCCGCCGACGACCGCGCGGCCGAGCGGCGCGTTCTGTTCGCCGCCTTCGCCGAGGCCCAGCGCCATCGGCGCCATGCCGATGATCATCGCGAGCGCGGTCATCAGGACGGGACGGAAGCGCACGAAGCCGGCCTCCAGCGCCGCGGCGACGGGATCGCCGAGTTCGTCGAGGCGCTCGCGCGCGAAGCTGATCACGAGCACGCTGTTGGCCGTGGCCACGCCCATGCACATGATCGCGCCAGTCAGTGCAGGCACCGACAAGGTGGTAAATGTCGCAAACAGCATCCAGACGATGCCGGCCAGCGCCGCGGGCAGCGCGCTGACGATGACGAACGGATCGCTCCAGGACTGGAAGTTGACGACGATCAGCAGATAGATCAGCACGATCGCGCCGATCAGGCCGAACAGCAGGCCGGAAAACGCCGAGTTCATCGTGCGCACCTGGCCGAGCAGATGCACCTGCGTGCCCTTTGGCAGATCGGCGGCATGCGCTTTCACGGTCCTGTCGATATCCGCGGCGACGGCGCCGAGGTCGCGGCCCTGCGGCGTTGCGTAGATCTGCACCATCGACTGGATGTCGTACTGCGAGACCACGGCGCTCGCGCTGCCGCGCTGTATCGTCGCCACGCCGCCGAGCAGCTGCGGCGCACGCGCGCCGGCCGCGGTCAGCGGCACGTTGCGCAGCGCATCGAGCGAATCCATGTCGTACTGCGGCGTCTGCATCACGATGGGGTACTGCACGCCGTTCTGCGGATTGAGCCAGAACGTCGGCGCGACCTGGCTCGATCCGGCGAGGTTGACGACGAGGCTGTTGGTCACGTCGCGCTCGGTCATGCCGACGTACTGCGCGCGCGTGCGATCCACGTCGACCTTGAACACGGGGCTGTCGGCGGACTGCTGGATGCGCGCGTCGGCGACGCCGGGAATGCGGCGGATGTCGCGCAGCAGCTTTTCCGCGTACGCGTAGTTCGCCGTCACGTTCGGACCGCGCACCTGCAGGTCGATCGGCGCGGGCGCGCCGAAGTTGAGGATCTGCGTGACGATGTCGGCCGGCAGGAACGAGAACGTCATTCCCGGAAAGCGCCGCGGCAGTTCCTCGCGCAGCGTGCGCACGTACTCCTCGGTCGGGCGGTGGCCTTCGCGCAGGCTGATCTGGATGTCGCCGTCCTGCGTGCCGATGGTGCCGGTGTTGTTGTAGGCGAGGTTGATGCCCGAGATCGGCATGCCGACGTTGTCGACGAGCGTGCCGAGTTCGTCGGGCGGAATGATTTCGCGGATCGCCTGCTGGATCTGCGCGAACCGGTTCGCCGTCTCTTCCACGCGCGTGCCGATCTGCGCGCGCGCATGCATGAGGATCTGGCCCGAGTCCACGCTCGGAAAGAAATTGCGGCCGAGAAACGGCACGAGCAGGAACGAGGCCAGCACGACGGCCATGAAGCCGATGACGAAGCCGCGCTTGTAGACGAGGGCCAGCGCGAGCAGGTCGCGATAGCCTTCGCGCAGGCGCTCGAAGCGGGTCTCGAAGCCGCGCTGGAAGCGCACGAGCGGATTGCGCGAGCGGCCGAGTGCAGCCTCGTTGCCATGCAGGTCGGTGTGCGGCGCGTGCGGCTTTAGCAGGTACTTCGCCATCGTCGGCACGAGCGTGCGCGAGAGGATGAACGACCAGGTCATCGCGAACATCACCGACAGCGCCATCGGCACGAACAGGAAGCGCGCGACGCCCTCGAGGAAGAACATCGGCACGAACACGATGCAGATGCACAGCAGCGAGACGAACGCCGGCGTGACGATCTGCTGTGCGCCGTCGAGGATCGCGGGCTCAACCTCCTTGCCCTGTTCCAGATGCCAGTTGATGTTCTCGATCGTCACTGTGGCGTCGTCGACGAGAATGCCGACGGCGAGCGCGAGTCCACCGAGCGTCATGATGTTCAGCGTCTCGCCGAACGCCGCGAGCGTGGCGATGGCGCCGAGGATGGACAGCGGAATCGACACCGCGATGATCACGGTTGAGCGCCAGCTGCCGAGGAACAGCAGGATCATGAGGCTGGTCAGTGCCGCGGCGATCATGCCTTCCTTCGCGACGCCGCCGATCGCCGCGCGTACGAACAGCGACTGGTCGCCGATCGGCTTGATTTCCATGTTCTCCGGCAGGCTCGGCTTGATCGACTCGGCCATCTGCTTGATGCCGGCAATGATGGCGAGCGTAGACGCAGAGCCGTTCTTGAACACGGTGAGCAGCACCGAGCGATTGCCGTCGACATGCACGATGTTGCTCTGCGGCGGGTTGCCGTCGCGCACGTTGGCGACGTCGCGGATCGTGACGAGCGCGCCGTTGACGGTCTTGATCGGCATCTGCGCGATGGCGTCGAGATCCGACGGCGCGTTGTTGAGCTGGATCGTGTATTCGAATGCGCCGATCTTCTGCGTGCCGACGGGCGTGATGAGGTTCTGCGCGGCCAGCGCGGTTGCGACGTCCTGGCCCGACAGTCCGCGCGCTTGCAGCGCTGCCGGATCGAGATCGATCTGCACCTGGCGCGACTTGCCGCCGAACGGAAACGGCACTGCGGCGCCGGGCACGCTGACGAGGCGCGTGCGCACGGCGGTGGTACCGAGATCGCCGAGCGTCTGTTCGCTCATGCCCTTGCCCGACAGCGCGAGCTGCAGGATCGGCACGGTCGACGCGTTGTAGTTGATGACCAGCGGTGGATTCACGCCGGGCGGCATCTGCCGCAGCAGCGTCTGCGAGATCGCCGTGACCTGCGCATTGGCCATGTTGATGTCGACGGTCGGCTGGAAAAAAATCTTGATGACGCCGAAGCCGGTATACGAATTCGCCTCGATGTGTTCGATGTCGTTGACCGTCGTGGTCAGCGCGCGCTGGAACGGCGTGGTGATGCGGCCGGCCATCGAGTCGGGCGGCAGGCCGGTGTATTGCCAGACCACGCTGATGACCGGAATTTTTATTTCCGGAAAGATGTCCGTCGGCGAACGCAGCGCCGCGAGCGGACCGATGAGCAACAGCAGCAGCGCCAGCACGACGAAGGTGTAGGGACGCTGCAAGGCGACGCGGACAATGCCGAGCATGAGAAGGCCGGTGAGGAATGGTGCGCTGCAACTAGTATGCGGCGCTGCCACTTTTCCCAAGCGGTCCGGCGAATGAAGATAAATTTAGGAAAGCGGCAACCGATATGACGCATCGCGATTCGCGCCATCGCGTTGCTGCCTGGCGCTGAAGCGTGTGCTGCACGCTTGCGCGTCTTGCCGCGAGCGTTCGACTTCGACCATGGTCTAACGCGTTGCGCTGCGGACTTGCCTTGGTTCTTTATGCGCTATGCAGCGCAGGCGACATGGATGGCCTCGAATGCGGGTGTTTCACTGCGACTGCAGACCAACCGGTGTTCCGCCGTTTGCCGGAGCGAAGCATAGGCACCAACAAAAACGGCGGACTCCGAGGAGCCCGCCGTTGTGTGTTGCAGTCAGCCGATCCTTCGGCGTGCAGCTACCGGACGTAGTGTCCGATCAGAACGTGATGCTCCAGCTGTCGATGCGGCCCGTGTCGAGCGTGCCGTTGTCGTTGACGCGCAGGTTCCAGGTGCCGTTGAGCGCTTCGCTCGACAGGTTCAGGGTCACGGTCTTGTTGATGTTGTCCGTGCCTGCGCCGGTGCGGTTGTGGATGTTGTACAGCGTGCCATCCGGCGCGACGAGATCGACTTTCAGATCGCCCTGGTAGGTGTGCACGATCGCGACGGTGACCGAGGCGTTGCTCGGCGCATTGCCGGTGCGGCCGGACACGACGATCGGGCTGTCGACCGTGGCGTTGTCGTTGATCGTGTAGTCGGTCGTGTTGGTGTACGTCTGCGTGCCGCCGCCGCCCGTGGTGTAGCTGCCGGTCAGCGAGACGCCCGAGTACGCGGCGTAGGCGTGCAGCATCACGTAGTACGTGCCCGCCTGCGCGGTCGCGATGGTGCAGGTCTCCGCATTGGTCGAGGTTTCCGACTTGCAGTCGTTGACGGTCAGCGTCGGCGCCGAGCCAAACTTCGCGTAGACGTCCACGTCGCCGCTGCCGCCGCTCGTGACGAACTTGAGATTGCTCGCACCGGCCGGCACGACGAGCGTGTAGACCGTATCGACGTTGATCGCGGCCGACAGGCCCGTGACCGGCACGCCGTTGCTCAGCACATTGCCGCCCGGAGGCGCGCTGACCGTGACCGACGCGGTCTTGGTGTTGGTCGCACCGGCGTTGTCCGTGACGGTCAGCGAGACCGAGTACGTACCGGCTGCCGCGTAGGTGCGCGTCGGATTCGTCGCGGTCGAGGTGCCGCCATCGCCGAAGTTCCAGCTACGCGATGCGATGGTGCCGTCGCTGTCCGTGGAGCTGTCGGTGAACGTCGCCGTGAGACCGCTCGTGCTGCTCGTGAAGTTCGCGACCGGTGCGACGTTGCCCGGGCCACTGGACACCGTGACTGTGCCGGTTTTGGTGTTCGTCGCACCGGCGTTGTCGGTCACGGTCAGCGTGACCGTATAGGTGCCGGCTGCGGCGTAGGTCTTGCTCGGGTTGGTCGCGGTCGACGTGGTGCCGTCGCCGAAGTTCCAGGCGCGCGAGGCGATCGTGCCGTCGCTGTCCGTGGAGCTGTCGGTGAAGTTGACGGTCAGGCCGCTCGCGCTGTTGCTGAAGTTCGCCACGGGCGCCTGGTTGCCGCCGCCGCCGGTCGAGACGTTGCCGGTGACGGCCAGCGCGTACTTCTGCGGACCGGTCGGCACGTTGATGCCGCGCACACGCACGACATACGCACCGGCCGCCGGGCTCGCGAAGCTGATGCGCTGCACGTTGTTGCGGTTGTCGTAGTTCGTCGTCGCCGTGCTCTGGCTCGGATTCGCGTTGCTCGCGCTGACGCCGGACGGCAGTTTCTGCGTCCAGACATCACCGTTCGGCGCGACGAGTTCCAGGCGTAGCGAGTTGACGAGCGACGGGTTCGCGCCCACCGCCGCGGCCACGTCGGTCCAGGCCAGCGTGACGTTGAGCGGCTGGCCCGCGGCGACCGTCAGGTTGTGGGTGTCCTGGCCGCCGGTCGCCAGACCGGTCGGAGCGTCGTGTATGTAGAGCTTGTTGCCGTCGCCGTTGAAGTAGAGCGAGTCGTCGAGCAGGATGCGGCCCCAGCCCTGCGACTGGCCCGGCGACGTCGCGGCGCCCGTGCCGGTCATCGGCATCGCGCCGGCGATCAGGATGGCCTTGACCAGCGCGCCCGAGGGATTGGCGATCGCGTTGGCCGCGACCTTCTGCCCGGTCGGATAGAAACCGCGCTGCAGGTATTCGCGCACGAGGGCGGCGAGGCCGGCCGCGGTCGGCGTGGCCATCGAGGTGCCGCTCATGGTCGCGGTGCCGCAGGCATTGCGGCCGGCGGAGACGATGCTCGAACCCTGTGCCGTGATGTCCGGCTTCGTGCGCGCGTCGTTGGTCGGGCCGCGCGAGGAGAAGCTGGCCATCGCGTTGGCCGCCGTGCCGCGGCTCGTGGCGCCGACCGTGATCACGTTCTTCGCGTTGCCCGGGCTGCCGACGTTGTTGCCGGCCGGCGCGACGCTGCCGTCGTTGCCGGCGGCGAACAGCACGACGAGATCGCTGCGGTCGCGCATGACGTTGTCGGCATCGCGCGACTGCGCGTCGTAGGTCACCGTACAGCCGGAGATGTACTGGCCGAACTGGTCGACGCAGCCGCCGCCCCAGGAGTTGCTGTGCAGGCGCGCGCCGTTGGCGTACGCGGTATTGGCCGCGTGGTACGGGTTGCCGCCATGGGTGTTGAGGTAGGCGAGGTTGCCGCCGGATTCCTGCATGACGATCTTGGCGCCGGGCGCCGTGCCGTCGAGATCCGTGTTGCCGCCCGGCGTGGTGAAGTTGGTGCAGTCGACCGCGTTGGCGGGATTCTGGCCGGCGATCGAACCGGCGACGTGGGTGCCGTGGCCATGGTCGTCGGTCGGCGAGCTGCCGCTGAGGCCCGACCATTTGTAATAGGCGATGACCTTGCGCGCCGCGTTGTTCGGGCTTGCGATGGTCGGACAGCTCGCACCGGTGGTGCAGACGCTGACCGGCGGAGCCTGCGCCGTATCGCTGAACGCGCAGTTCGCCATGTGGATGCCGGTGTCGAGTTCGCCGACGATCTGGCCGCAGCCGTAGATGCCGCGGTCGAACACGGGACGCAGCGGCGTCGGGCTGCTGACGTTGCTCTGGTGCAGCCAGTCGGCCTGGGAATTCAGCAGGCGCATGGGCCAGCGCAGGCCGATGGCTGAGACGCCGGGATCTGCCGCGAGCTGCTCGACGGCGGCGCGCAGGCTGGACTGTTCGAAGCGTGCGAGCAGGCGGGTTTCGTCGCCGGCCGTCACGGTGTTGCTGAAGGTCAGGCCCGGCGCGCGCTGGATGGCTTCCTGCACGGCGCCGCGGTCGACGCCGCGGTTGAGGCTGATGACCAGCTCATCGATGCCGGCGCGCTCGATGATGTTGACGCCCTGCAGCTGCTTGGCCAGGTTCACGTCGACCTTGAAGGCCGGCAGGAACGGGCCGCTCCAGAGCATGCCGTCGATCAGGACGCGCTGACCGGTCCACGAGGCCGGTGCGCGCACGATGAACGCGTTGTATGGCGCGTAGCCCACGATCTCGAAGCCGGCGGCGAGCACGGCGGAGCGGCGCTGTTCGGTGATCGGGCCGTCGAACTTGATCAGGCGCAGCGGCGAATCCTTGAACGCGGCGACGCTGGCGAGATCCTTGAGATCCGGATTGGCCAGGGTGACGTTGCCGGTGCAGACGTCCTGCTGGGCCGAATCGAACGATACGAGGCAGCGTTCTTGCTCGCTGCCGCGCGTGCCGTCGGAGCCCGTGTCGCGCGGGTTCTGGGGCCCGGCCATGACGGCGGCCGACAGCGCAATGCCAATACCAATGAACAAAGTTGTACGCATCAGTAAAAATTCCTTATTAGCGGCAACTGCTGCCGTCGTCGTACCGGACCCCCGTTCGGCACATTCGACGGCGTGGAAACCGGCGCGGTCAGGGCCGGCCGGAAGCGGGTTGACTGGTGCCCGTGGCGGGTCCGTCGCGCGCCGGTGCTGCCGGCGTTTCAGGGCGAACGGTCCGCGTGACGCAGGCACGCAGTGATGCAGCGGTAAGGCGGACAGGCGTACTTCGGGTGATGCACCTCCACGATCTGCATCCGTTGGCGGGTGCCGGCGCCTTCCCAGGCTGGCACTCGCGGAACACATCAACCGGCGCGCCTCCCACGCGACCGGTCTTTACACACTCGTCATCGCGAGACGCTGAAGCTCAGGACGGTCCGGCGAACCGGCCGGAGGCCGGGTGAGCTCCGCCGTGCGGACGCTCCGCTACGGTATGGCCGGCGGCGATACGGCAAAGCATGGGCGCTACCGGCCGGCTGCACATCGCGCAATATCTGGGAAATATATTTTTCTTTTAACTGTTTGATAGGTATTGGTTATTTTCGAACGTGCGGCGAGTTGTCCGGTCAGCCTGGCCGGCTGGACCAGGGCTCGGAAGGCAAGCACCATCGAGCCCGCGGCGTGGCGGCGGGCGCAGGGCATCGAGCGGAGTAGGGGTCGGCGGTTCCTGCGACGGCGATGTCCCGCGCATCGCGGGAAGGCGGTTCGAGGCGTAGAAGCGTCTCGCACCGGATCGACCAGGCAAGACTCGTGCGCATTCGCCGGGAGTACCATGGCGGACATGGGTCGACGCCGCAGGTAACCGCGGCAAGTCACTGAGGTTGTCAATGCGTCAGCGACCACCGCCGCCTGCCAATCCTCACACTGCAGCGACGCCGGCGGCGATTAGCCAGTCCAGCTGACTCAGTCGGTCGCGGCCCAGCACAGCAGCGACACTTTCGCGCCGCCGCCGCCGCAGTCGGCGATCTCGAGGCGGAAGCTGTGCAGTTTCACGATGGCCGCGACGATCGCGAGCCCGAGCCCCTGGCCGGCTTCACCCTGCGCACTCGCGCCGCGGTAGAAGCGCTGCACCACGGCGCTGCGATCGACCGCGGCGATGCCGGGGCCGTTGTCGATGACGTCGACGCGCGGACCCTGCGGGTCGAGCGTCGTGCGCACGCGGACCCGGCCCTGCGGCGGCGTGAACTTGATCGCGTTGTCGACGAGGTTGGACACCGCCTCGAACACCAGATGCGGGTCGCCGCGCAGGCGCGGCAGCGGCTCGGGCGTTTCCAGCGTGAACGCGATTTGCTTGTCCTCGGCCAGCGGCGCGTAGATCTCGCTGACATGCTTGAGCGTCGCGGCGAGATCGACTTCGTCGAAGCCGGCGCGGCGATGCAGGTCTTCGAGCTCCGAGATGCGCAACAGCGCGCGGAAACGGTCAAGCAGCGCGTCGGCATCGGCGATCGTCGCGTCGACGAGGCCGGCGCGCGGGTCATCAGCGGGTGTCTCGTGCTGCAGCCGGTGCAACTGCGCGCGCAGCCGCGTCAGCGGGGTGCGCAGATCGTGCGCGATGTTGTCGCAGACGCCCTTGACCTCGCCCATGAGGCGTTCGATCTCGTCGAGCATACGGTTGACGATGCCGGCGAGCAGATCCAGCTCGTCGCGCCGCGTCGATACCGGCAGGCGCCGCCGCAGATCGCCGCGCCGTATCGGTTCGACCGCGGTCTCCATTTCATGCAGCCGGCGCAGCGGATGGCGGCTCAGCAGCAGCGCACCGAACAATCCGGGGATCACGATCAGCGGCAGGCCCCACAGCGCCGCGCCGCCGATGATCGCGCCGACCGCGTCGACCACGCTGGTGTCGCGTGCGATGACGAGCTGTTCGCCGCTGGTCAGGCGCACCGCGATCCCGCGAGCGCGCGCGGCATGGTGTCCCTCGACCCGCTGCACGCCGCGCACGAGCAGGTGCACCTTGCCGTCGAGTGGCAGTTCTTCGGGAATGCGCGCGAGGTTGCCGGCAAGCAGCCGTCCCGAGTCGTCGAACACGCCATGCGAAATCACGTCGCGCAGGTCCAGCGCCTGTGTGATCGCGATTGCTTCGGGCAGGCGGGCGCGGTCCAGCGTCATGTAGTAGCGCGACAGATTGTCGAGCTTGAGGTCGACCACGTTGGACAGATACCGCGTCGTGTTCCACTGGATCACCCCGATCAGCGCCACGCACCACAGCGCGAACAGGCCGCCGTAGATCAGCAGCAGCCGCGTGGTACCGGCGCGCCAGACGTCACTGAGCTTCAAGGACATACCCCGAGCCGCGCACCGTGCGGATCAGCGCGGCGCTGCCGGGCGGATCGAGCTTGCGGCGCAGGCGGCCGATGTGGACTTCGATGACGTTGGTGCCGGGGTCGAAGTGATAGCCCCAGACCGCCTCGAAAATCATCGTGCGCGTCAGCACCTGGCCGGACTGGCGCACGAGGAACTCGAGCAGGCGGAATTCGGTCGGCAGCAATTCCAGTTCGGTGCCGCCACGGCGCGCGACGCGTGCGATCAAATCCAGCTCCAGATCCGCGACGCGCAGGCTGGTTTCGCGCGGCCCGCCGCCATGCCGCCGCAGCAGCACCTCGACGCGCGCGGCCATCTCGTCGGGACTGAAGGGCTTGGTCAGATAGTCGTCGCCGCCGGCGCGCAGGCCGCGCACGCGCTCGTCGACGTCCGACAGCGCGCTGATCATCAGCACCGGCGTCTGCACGCCGCTCTCGCGCAGGCGCGTGACCACGCTGAGGCCGTCGAGCTCCGGCAGCATGCGATCCAGCGTAATGACGTCATAGGCGCCGTCGCGCGCGCGCTCGAAGCCGTCGCGGCCATTCGCCGCCCAGTCCACGGCGAGCCCGCGCCGCGTCAGTTCGGCCACGATCTCGCCCGCGGTCACGGTGTCGTCTTCGATGGTCAGGGCGCGCGGCATCTAGAGTTGGGCGGGTGGCCGGACAGAGGTCTGGCTATGGTGGACGGGGTGGGGTGGGGGCGCAAATTAATTACGGTTTACGCGCGGGGCGCGGTTTCTGCCTTCGGCGGTTCTGGGTTCGCGCTGGCTTGAGCCCAAGAGCTTTCGCACGCCTGCGGTGAGGAGCTTGGCGTTGGTCTGGGCCAAGGGCTTTCGCTCGCCTGCGGCGCGCGACCTTCTTTCTCTTTGAGATGCGCAAAGAGAAAGAAGGCAAAGAGAAACGCACCCCAGAAGCCGCGGTCTGCGGGCATCCTGCCCTCCGACTCCGCGAGGCATTACGGGGGTTCGTCGACGGCACATCCTGTGCCGACGCCGAACTCGCGTACATCCTTGTACGCGACCCGCGCGTTGCGCGGGCTGATCCCTCCATGCCTCGCCGCGTCTTATGGGGCCCCGCGGTGAAGCGGCGCGCATCCATGCGCGCAGAAGCTACGGCAGGAGCCGAAGCACAATCACGGGCAACGGCAACGGCAACGGCAACGGCAACGGCAACGGCAACGGCAACGGCAACGGTGACGGTGACGGTGACGGTGACGGTGACGGTGACGGCAGACTCGATCGTTGGGGATCTGGTCGTGATGACGGCAGCGGCGCTCCGGTCGCCGCGATCAGCCGGGTTTATCGCCTCACATCAAACCGCGCATCGCTGAGGAACTGCTCCACGCGTGCGACGGGCAGGCTCAGGAAGTCGCCGGGCACGGAGTGTTTGAGGCAGGTCGCGGCGAGGCCGAAGCGCAGGCTGTGTTCTTCGTCGAAGCCGGTGAGCAGGCCGTGGAGTACGCCGGCGGCGAAGGCGTCGCCGCCGCCGATGCGGTCGACGATGCCGTCTAGGCGCTGGGCGGGGAGCTGCCATTCGCGTTCGCGCGTGAACAGCTGTGCGGACAGGTCGTGACAGTCGACGCTGTGCTGTTCGCGGCGCGTGCTGACGAGGCGGCGGATCTGCGGAAACGCGGCGAAGGCGGCGTCGGCCGCGGCGCGGTCGAGGCTCGCGGTCGGCGTCGCGGTGAACTCGCGGCGCAGCACGACGGCGATGTCGCGATGGTCGGCGAATACGGTGTCGGCGCAGGCGAGGATCTCGCTGAGGATGGCGGCCGGGTCGCCGTCCCAGGCTTGCCAGAGTTTCGCGCGGAAATTGCCGTCGAATACGACCGGGATGCCCAGTTTGCGCGCCGCTCGCGCGGCGGCAATCGCGGTATCGGCGCAGGCGCGTCCGAGGGCCGGCGTCACGCCGGACAGATGCAGTAGCGACGCGCCGGCGAGCAGCGCGGGCCAGTCGTAGTCTTCGGGGTTGGCGCGCGCAAAGGCGGAATCGGCGCGGTCGTAGAGCACTTCGCTCGGGCGCTGCAGCGCGCCGGTTTCGAGGAAGTACAGTCCCATGCGTCCACCGGCGTAGCGCAAGCGCGCGGTGTCGACACCGTGGCGGCGCAGTTCGCCGGCCGCGGCGCGGCCCAGTGCATTGTCGGCGACGACGCCGATACAGGCCGTGGCGTGGCCGAAGCCGGCGAGCGCGATGGCGACGTTGGCCTCGGCGCCGCCGACGTGGACCTGCAGGCGCGGCGACTGCAACAGCAGTTCATGACCGGGGCTGGCCAGGCGCAGCAGCAGTTCACCGAAGAAGATAAGTGGAGCGGTCATGGGCAATCCTTGGGAGGAAACGGCAGTCTAGTGGTCGGGGACGGAGGAGTCGGAACCGCGGTTATGGAAACGACGCTATGCGGGTCGTCGATCCGACGCTCACGGCACGCACTACGCGCGATCGGGGAAACGGACAGGGCGCGCGAGGACGAGCGAGCAGCGTCCCGCTCAGTCGGTTCCCTGCGGATCGGGAGTGGCTCGAGATGAACTCGCCGTACGGTGGTAGGCGCCGTGTTGCAGTGCACTGTCCCGCAGACGAGCGGGACAACGCCTGCGGCGAGATCGGGATAGGTTTCATAAGGTGTTGAAAACGATAGATGTTGCATTCTTGTCCGGCAGCCATGTGGTGTGGATTTGCCCGCGCAAATCGGCGCCAACGTGCCGTTTCTGCTCGTCTTGTTGCTGCGCTGCGGTGTTTGCTAGGCTTCTTGTCCACCGGTGTCATGCACAAGAATTAGCTGAAAATGGCACCGGTGTCATCAGAATTTTCCGCGCTGCCGCCGTGCGCGTGGACCTGCTATCTATCAGGAGGGAGTAGACGTGGGAACCCGCATCAGCCGTACCGGTCGTCCATTGCTGACCACGCTTTCGGGCGCGATTCTGATTTCCTTGTACGGGTTGCCGGCGCGGCTATACGCCGCTGAGCCGGTCCAGCCCGACGCCGCGCCGTCCACCGCGACGGAAGCCGCCGCCGGCACGACGGCCGATGCCGCCGCCGCGACCGAGGCCCAGAGCGGCAGCGGCGGCGATACCGAGCGGCTCGACGAGATCGTCGTGACCTATCGGCAAAGCCTCGTCAAGGCGCTCGAAGCCAAGCGCGAGTTCACCACGCAGACCGACGTGATCATGGCCGAGGACATCGGCAAGTTCCCGGATCTCAACCTGGCCGAGTCGCTGCAGCGCATACCGGGCATCTCGATCGCGCGTGACGCGGGCGAGGGGCGCCAGATCTCGGTGCGCGGTCTCGGCCCGGATTTCACGCGCGTGCGCATCAACGGCATGGAAGGTCTGTCGACGACGGGCGGCACCGATTCCTCCGGCGGCAACAACCGCGGCCGCGGCTTCGACTTCAATGTGTTCGCCTCTGAATTGTTCAATCGTATCGAAGTGCACAAGACGGCTTCGGCGGAAGTGCAGGAAGGTTCGCTCGGCGCGACCGTGGACCTGCACACGCCGCGGCCGTTCGACTTCGACCGATTCACGTTCGTCAGCTCGGCGCAGATGGGCTACAACGACCTCGCCGACGAGACCAACCCGCGCGCCTCGGCGCTGATCGCGAATACCTTCTTCGACGGCCGCTTCGGCGCGCTGTTCTCGGTTGCCTACAGCGACCGCAGTCTCACGCAGGAAGGTTCGAGCTCGGTGCGCTGGGACAACGGACCGAGCAGCGGCGGCTTCAACAGCGCTTCGCCGTTCACGCCGGCCACGCTCGCGACCACGTTCCACCCGCGCATTCCGCGCTACGGCGTGCTGGAACACGAACAGGAACGCCTGGGTCTCACCGGCGCGCTGCAGTGGCAAGCGGCCGACAGCACCCTGGTCTCGCTCGACCTGCTGTATGCGGACTTTGACGCCAAGCGCACGGAAAACTTCCTCGAAGCCGTGTCGTTCAGCCGTACGGGCGCCGCGGGCAAGCCGCAGACCATCGTGCGCGACGGCGTGGTCAGCAGCAACGGCAATCTCGTCTACGGCGTGTTCGACGACGTCGATGTGCGTTCCGAGTCGCGCTACGACGAACTCGCAACCACGTTCAAGCAGACCAACCTCAACATCGAGCACGAGTTCAGCGACACGTTCCGCATGGACGCGCTGATCGGCCATTCGCGTTCGGACTTCGACAATCCGATCCAGACCACGCTGACCCTCGACCGCGCCAATACCGACGGCTATTCCTGGGATTACCGCGGCAACGACCGCCTGCCGGTGATCAATTACGGCTTCGACGTGCGCGACCCGAACAACTGGAGCTTCGCCAACGGCCTGTCGGAAATCCGCCTGCGTCCGAACGCGACGGCGAATCTGTTCACGAATCAACAATTGAACTTCGACTGGGAAGCGGCGTCTGCTTTCCGCGTCAAGGGCGGCCTGGACTTCAAGGCGTACAAGTTCTCGACCTTCGAAGCGCGCCGCGCCTCCGAAGTCAGCGTGCCGAACCTGCCGGCCGGGACGTCGCTGTCGGACCTGACGCGCCTGCTCGTGTTCGGCAACGCTTTCCAGCACAGTGGGATCCGAAGCTTGGAATTCACGTGACTTGAAGTCGCGGC
>JADMIO011281653.1_pt1 | contig 46019 bp, 36 predicted proteins | sample 8958161 | NCBI WGS metagenome assembly JADMIO01 (sample SAMN16585339, study PRJNA669376) | soil metagenome | isolation source: Crop rotation soil | place: USA: Cullars Rotation, Alabama | collected 2011
CGACTTCAAGTCACGTGAATTCCAAGCTTCGGATCCCACTGTGCTGGAAAGTGGCCGTTCGTCTGTTCAAGCCGCACCGAGCCATCGACGACCCTTGCCGCGACATTAAATTGCCGCTCGATATCGGCGGCCAAAGTGGTCGGATCGCTTGTGCGAATCGTGATGGCGTCGCCCCCCACAGCCGCCTGTAGTGCCGCCGGCGTGTCCAGGGCGGCCAGATTGCCTTTATGCATAATCGCAATTCGGTCGGCCCGCTGGGCTTCATCCAGCAGATGCGTCGTCACCAGAACCGTTACGCCATCGGCCTCGCGAACCTGCTCCAAATATTGCCACAAATCGCTTCGCGCGCCCGGATCGAGCCCGGTGGAAGGCTCGTCGAGTAGCAACAGCCGCGGGCGATGCAGCATGCCGGTGGCCAATTCCACTCGCCGCCGCAAGCCGCCTGAAAGCTGCTCGACCAACTCGCGCCGCCGATCGGCAAGGCCCAGCCGAGCGAGCATTTCATCGGCGCGAGTCCGCAACTCGTGGCCGCCAAGTCCGTACAGCCGGCCGTGGTGGATCACGTTTTCCATCACGGTCAGCTTCTTGTCGATGCTGGGCGATTGGAACACGACGCCGAGTTGCGACCGAATCGCGGCAGCATTCGTACGTAGATCGTTGCCGAGGATTCGTACCTCGCCATGCTGAATCGGAATTAGCGTCGAAAGCACGCGGAAGAGCGTCGTCTTCCCGCTGCCGTTGGGGCCGAGGATCGCAAAGATTTCACGCTCCGCGATGGACAACGACAGGTCGTGAATCGCTTCGCGGTCGCCATACCGATAGGCAAGATGTGCAATCTCAACGGCAGGCGATGTAGACATGTTCGATACGGCGACTAGTGAGCCCCCTCATGCGAAAGTTCCTGTTTCGCTTCCTTCAACTCCTTTGCTTCAACCGGAGGTGGATCCGGAGCGAACAGCAGCCGTTCATCCGAATAATGCGCGTACCCGTTGTTCTGCCGCCAACCGATATCCGGCACGAGCATCAGCATTAGAAAAACTGACATGAAACTGGCGGGGATCGTCAGCACCCACTTCCAATTGGCTTCCCACAAAAGATGCATGAAAAACATGATCACAAGCATAGCCTTCGTACATGAAACAGCCATCATTAAGGCGCGGCTTGCCTCTGTCGAAACATTTTCTCGCCAGAAGTCGAAGTACGTGAGAAAAGAACACATCGTCAACCCGCACAGCGCGACAAACACAGCCAAGTACTTGCCGATACCGCCGTGCGCCATTTCATCGTGGGTGTCGTGGCCGACCGGCAAATGTTCATCGCTCGCAACTGCGTGATCGCTCATCTTAAAAATCTCCAGCGAGCAATTGGCTCGCAAGTTCTACTGATATCTCACGACCGACGACGTGTGCCTAGAACAAGTACAACAATGGAAACAGGAAAATCCACACAAGATCGACAAAGTGCCAATACAGTCCAACGTTTTCAACCAGAGTCGCCTTCCGGCGATCCAGCGTGACCATCAACATCAGCCCAAACGCGACCAGGCCTACCAGCACGTGGATCGCGTGAAAGCCGGTCAGCAGAAAATACGTGCTGGCCCACATCGGGCCGCCCGGAATCATGATCGGCAAACGCAGCCACGGGTATTCCTCGTTAAAGCCTCCGTGCGGCACGTCCCCTTTCGCGGCCCCGGCTTTTTCCGCCCCGCCCTCTTGAAATGCCACCATTCTCATTACCGATTCACTGCGCGGAATCGCTCCCGCGTGCGCTGCTTGCTCGACCGTCTTATGGTCGTGTGGTGGGTAGATCGCGTAGGCCAACTCCATAATCTTGATCCGCGCCTCCGGCGAATCGGGCTGCGTCCGCAAAACGGCATCTGCATCGTCGACCATTTTGGTGATGCGATCGATCACGGCGACCTTCGCTTCCCAGTCCGAAGGCTTCTCCGTAGTGAATGTCGTTTTCATTTCGCCGAGCTGCTTGCGCACCGCGGCCGAATAGTAGACGTCGGCCTTGTCATACACCAAGCCATGCGGCTTCCACGGATAAATACCGTGCTGGAACTTCTGCGAATACTCGTACAGCTTCACGCCCAGGAACACCGAGCCCAAAAGAAACGTCAGCATGATCCAAGCCTTGGCCTTCGACGAGTGGTTCAGCTTGGCAGCTTCCAGCGCGAGCACGACCGTCACGCTGGAGCAAATCAGGACAAATGTATTGAACGCCCCGATGGGCTCACTCAAGTGCACATCGTGCGGAAAAGGCCACGCGATCGCACCGAAACGAAGCACGATGTACGTGCCAATGAGTCCCGCGAAGAACATGATCTCCGTCGAGAGAAACAGCCACAAGCACGTCTTGCCGTTCGGAATCGGCAGCGCCGGCTGATACTGTAATTTGAGAGCGTCGTAACTCATATTCGTTCGTTGTCCGTTGTTCGTCGTTTGTTGTCCGTTGTGGCTAGTGGTATGCAATCCGCTATTGGCAACGGACAACTGACCACGAACAACGAACTCTTACACTGCAACCATTAACAGCAATCCCATCCAGCAAATCAGGTAAAGTAAACTGGCCCGCAACAATCGCCGGGCAGCTTGGTCGTTGCGGTGAATTAAAAAAAGCGTGGCCGCGATCACCTGCCCGATCCCGAGCGCAAGCGCCCAAGCGGAATAAATGCCCGGGCTGCCCGCCTGCGGCGACATCGCCGGCACCAGACTCACAGGCACGAGCGCCAGCGCGCCGACCAAAGCCTGAGCGCCCGCCCGCAAGCCTGTTGGATCGACGACCGTTAGCATTCGCTGGCCACCGCGAACATAATCGGCACGATAAAGCCAGGCGATCGCCATAAAGTGTGGGAACTGCCACAAGAACATGACCGCGACAACAGCCAGCGCCCGCATATCGATCGCGACGCCCGTGGCGGTCCACCCGATCAGAATTGGCAACGCCCCACTGATGGCGCCGACAGCGGTATTCAGCGGTGAAAGTGTCTTCAGTGGCGTATAGGCGAGGACATAGACCAACCAAGTGGCGAGGCCGAAAGCGGCTGTTGTTGGGCTCACTCCCAAAATCAATTCGGCCGTTCCGGCGAAGAGGGTAATTGTCCCAAATACGACTACTTGCCTTGGCGTCAGCCGACCGGATGGAAGCGGCCGATTTGCCGTGCGGACCATTCGGCTGTCGGCCGATTGTTCCCACCATTGGTTAAACGCGCCGGCGCTAGCGGCCACTAGCGCCGCACCAAACACCGTGTGCAACAGCACCAACGGCTCAATACCCCACGGCGAAGCCAAATGTGCAGCAACGATAACCGTCACCAGTTCGAGAATGACGATCCGTGGCTTGGTAAGCTCGACATAGTCGGCAACGCGCGCAATCCAACCGCTGCGCTCTCTCGCAATTTGAAGTGAGACCCCCGGAGTAGCCGTGATGCGACTCATAGGGCTACCCCCAATCGCGGAGTCCTGGCTTGTCGAACGGTTGCAGCGCCGCTGAGCAATCGGTGGGCATACACCATCAGCGCGATGGTCGTCCCAAAAATCGCGGAACCTGTAGCAACGTGAGCAGTAATAATATGGGTCTGCAACCAGCTACCTTCACGAATCACCATAGCCGAATGGGAAACCCATCCCCGGCCCCACTCTGGTATCGAATACTTCTCCATCCAAGTCGCCACGCCCAGCAGCAGTTGCACAACAACCAATGCGGCCAACATCGCCGCCAATCGGGCGAGTGGACTTCGATTCCGAGCGCGTCGCAGCACCAAACCAACAAGTAGGGCAATGTGCAATGTCAGGACAGCGGCGAGAAACAAATGAAACTTTACGGCCAATAGAAATGCTCCCGGCTGCGAATCCACAGGCACATGCCGCAGCACGGCGCCCAGCACGATTTGCAAATACGCAAACACGGCAGTGACAGTCGCGATCATCCGAATTTGCGAGGCGCCATGAGTTGTGCCCTGCGCCTCGGCGGCTGCACCCGACAACCAAGTTTGCGACGTAATCACGGCAAGTGCTACAGTCAGGCCAAAAAAAAGCGGGCCCGTCATTCCATGCAGCATCGCGAGTGTTCGCTCATCAAATAGCACCCGCATCCCGCCCAGCGCGCCTTGAAAGATTACCAATCCGAGTGCTGCCAAACCCATGCCTCGCACCCATTTCCGGGGTTCGAATCGCATGAATACGAAGAGCATGCCAATGGTGATCAGGCCTACCGCGGCCGCCAACATGCGATGTCCATGTTCGACAAACAAGTCCCACGGCCCGGCCAACCACGACTGCCACGGATACAAAAACAGATTGTAACCATACGTATTGGGCCAATCCGGCACCGCCATCCCGGCATCTGTAGTCGTCACCAGGCCGCCGACCCACACCAGCGGAAACGTCGCGCACGCCAATGCAACGGCCCAACGATGGGGCCAAGGTGAAGCAAGAGGCGAGTTTTGTTCTCGTTGAAACATCGTCGTCAATGACGAATGACGAATGACGAATGACGAATGACCAAGCATCGGCCTAATTCGTCATTCGTCATTCTGAAATTCGACATTTCAATGCGCTGGCGCCGGCGCCGGTTGGTTCTGCGGCGGCGGCTGCGTTTGTGGGTAGTAGTCAGTGCTTACTTCCGGCGAGCCGTACTCGTACGGCCCGCGGTAAATGACCGGTTGGAAATCGAAGTTGCCGTGCCCTGGCGGGCTCGGCGCCTGCCATTCGAGCGTGTTGCTGTGCCACGGATTTCGCCCCGCCGGCGGACCAAAAAATATGCTGTAGAAAAAGTTCACCACAAAGATGATCTGCGACGCCACCATCAGGATCGCGCAGATCGACATGAACTGATTGAGCGGCAGTAAGTGCTTGAACGTTTCATAGTGATACGGATCGGCCAACCGCCGCGGGAAGCCAACCATGCCCAGGATGTGCATCGGATAGAACACACAATTCAAAAGGACGAACGTCAGCACGAAATGTACTTTTCCCCATCCGTCGTTCATCATGCGGCCAAACATCTTGGGGAACCAAAAGTAAATTCCGCCGAACACCGCCATCGCCGTGCCTGAGAATAGCACGTAATGGAAATGGGCCACGATGAAATAAGTGTCGTGAATGAAGATGTCTATCGGTGTGGCCGCCATAAAGATGCCGGACAGGCCGCCGATGATGAACATCGAAACGAACGACAGCGCGAACAGCATAGGAGTCGTGAATTGAATCTTCGCTCCCCAAATCGTGCCGAGCCAATTGAACACCTTAATCGCGCTCGGCAAAGCGATGAACATCGTCGCGACCATGAACGTCATGCCGAGCACGGGGCTCATGCCCGACACAAACATGTGATGCCCCCACACGATGAAGCCGAGCCCAGCGATGCCCGCGATCGAGTACACCATCGGCTTATAGCCAAACAACGGCTTGCGGGCGAAACACGCGATGATGTCCGACACCATCCCCATGGCCGGCAAAATCATGATGTACACGGCCGGATGGCTGTAAAACCAGAACAAGTGCTGCCACAACAACGGCTGCCCGCCGCCGGACGAATGGAGTGTATTGTTCGCACTCCAACCTTCGGGGATGAAAAAGCCGGTGCCCAACTTGAGGTCGAGCAGCTGCATGAAGCCCGCCGCGGTGAGCACGGGTAGTGCAAATGCTTGCAAAACGGCCGTGATGAACATGGCCCAGATCGTCATCGGCAGCCGGAACATCGTCAGGCCGGGCGCCCGCATCTGGATAATCGTCGTGAGATAATTAACCGATCCCAGCATCGATGAAATGCCGACGCACGTCAGGCCTACCAGCCAATATGCCTGCGCATCGCTAGTCAGAGATAACGGCGCGTACGAGGTCCACCCAGAACTCGGACCTCCCGTGCCGACAAAAAAGCTCGCGCCAAAGCAGATGAACGCCGGCCACATGAACCAGTAGCTCAGCATATTGAGCGTGGGGAACGCCATGTCGTCGGCGCCGATCATCAGCGGGATCAAGAAATTGCCGAACGCGCCGGCCAAAATCGGAATGATCACCATGAAGATCATCACCGTGGCGTGCATCGTGAACAGCATCGTGTATGCTTCCGGCGCGATCTGTCCACCCTCGGCCGTGTACATCAAATTGCCCAAGATCGGCATGCTCCGCCAGGGCCACGCCAATTGCCACCGCACGCCGAGCGCCAGCATGCCTCCGACGAAAAACCAGATGAGCGTGCTGAACAAAAATTGAATCCCGATGATCTTGTGATCTCTCGAGAAAACGTACGTGGTCAGAAAGCTGCCGTGGTGCGCGTGCGGGGCATGCGAATGGGCGTGAAGATCGGCGGTTATCGTGCTCATGGCAGTGTATGCGGTTGATGTTCGAACGTCGGAAATCGAAGCGTTATTTGCTCGGTGCTTGGGCCACTTGCCGCGTTTCCTGCTCGGCGTATTTCTGTTTCAGCCATTGATCGTAGTCCTCGCGTGACTCAAACGTCGCCCGGCCACTCATTTTATAGTGCCCCCAGCCGCAGAGCTCGGCACACACGATATCCACGACGGCGTGCGGCTCACGGCACTTGAACCACATATACTGGTCCATGCCGGGCACCACGTCCTGCTTCATCCGCATGTTGGGCAGGAAGAAGCTATGGAGAACGTCCTTCGCCTTGATGATGAGCAGCACTTCTTCATTGGTCGGAAAATGGATGTCCCCATCCACGCGAATGATATCATCCGGCGTGTGCAGCACGCCGTCTTTCCCGGGGTAGCGCACATCCCAATTGAATTGCCGCCCAGTGATTTCCGCCGTCACCGGAATTTCGGGCTTCCGCATCTTGGCGTCAGCCCAGGCATTCATCTGGTAGATCGCGATGAACAGCAGCGTTACCGCGGGCAGTATCGTCCACACGACTTCCAATGTGTGGCTGCCATGCGAAAACTTCACCGGCTGAGGATTTGAGCGGCCATCATACTTCCAGGCGAACCAGAACAGCGCGCATTCCGTCACGACGAAAAGGATGCCCGTGAGCCAGAGGATAAACATGAACAACTGGTCGATCACTCGGCCGTGTTCGGAAATGTCCTTCGGAAACCAAATATTGTAGAACGGCGCAGCGACGAACGTCGCCACACCGAAGATTGGCACCGTTAGAAACAGGATTGCCCAAAAACGCTTCACAACGATCTCCACGATTGCGGATTTCGGCACCCAAAGGGTACCCGGGATTGCGGATTGAAGACGTCTCGCCCAATCCGCAATCCAAAATCCGAAATCCGAAATTTCATCCTTACTCTCCCGTACTTATCGGCGATTCGTTAACGGGCGCCTTTTGCGGCTGGCTCGACGGTTCGAACGGCAGCGACTGGACGTAATCAATGATCTGCCAAATCTCTTGCTGACTGAGCGTGCCCTGCGCGCCCGGCGCCGCGGGGCCAATTCCCGGCATCGGCATGCCACGAATACCGGCCGCGATACGCCAGAACAAATCGAGCGGACGGCGACCGCCGCGATAAACGCCTTCGCGCAAATTGCGCGGAATGGCATGCCGCGGCGGCAACAGCGAAGTGATAACCTCTTGCCGCTCGGTGAGTTCCTTTTTCGCGGCGACTAGTTGATCCTTCACTTTTTGAACGTCGTCACCCTTGGCGTCATTCAATTCCTTTTGAAGTGATCCGATCTCTGCCACTTTGGCATCGGTCCCTTTGATGAACTCAAGTGTCGCTTTGCTCCAGTCGTCGTAGTCATCTTGTTGGCCGTCGCCCAATGCTGTGGGTCCGTGGCACTTAACGCAGTTGGCCTTTGGACCATAAAACAAATCGCGACCCTTATTAACCGACTCGGCAACTTGAGCCGGAGTGCGCTTATCGAGCGCCGCCACAACGGCGTCTTCCGGCGCCATGATTTGATCCTTAGCCCCCTGCCATGATTCCACGACCGGTTTCAGCAGTTGCTCAACAATCAGCGTGCGCAACTCGCCATTGGTCGCTGGATCGAACTTGTCGCCAGGATTTACGTTTTCGCCGACGTAATCCACTAGCGCTTTCTCCGTCATTCCACGGATGCTGAGATATTTCACATATTCGACCAACGATTCTTGCTCATCCGGCGGCAGGATCGCGAACGACGGCATGGCCGTGCCCGGAACTCCGTCGTGCACGACTCGCTTTAAATCCTCGGTTGTCGGCTGCGCGGCCGAATATGTTCCCTTGAATTTGAATATTCCGGGACGATAGTCGCGCGGATACGGATCGAGAATTGCCGCTGTTGGGCCGTGGCCGTCACCTGAAATGCCATGGCAATGGGCACAATGCCGGCGATACAAGCCATGCTTGCCGCCGGCCTCATCACTCCAAACCGGCCCCGCCGCCATCTTTAGCAATCGCTGATTGAGTCCAGTCTCCGCCATCGCGAACGGCACGTCCGGGGTGCCGAACATGGCGTCCATGATATTCGCAATCGCTTGCTGATTCTCCGGCGCAATCTGTTTGGCGACTACATTTGTCATATTCAAGCGAAACGGAGGCGGATCAACCTTGCCACAGCCCGTGAGCGCAGCAGCGGCGATTGCTACCAACATCCATTTCAACAGTGAAAGTCTACGAATCAACATCGCTTAATTTTTTGCCACAGAGGACACAGAGTTCACAGAGAAGCACAAGTCAATCAGCTCTGTGTCCTCTGTGATCTCTGTGGCTTATTCTCCGCGTTAACCGTGGAACGCCTTCGCCGGCACCACGACTTTGATCTCTTTCTTCTCGTCCGGCTGCAATGTGAGCTTAATGCGGCCACGCTTGTCCCACTTCACATCTTTGGCATCCGGCGTCGTGCCCATTAACCCGCTTCCGGCTGCCGTTCCGCTTTCGTGCCAAACCTGAAACTCGAGTTCCTCGCCCGCCGGCACGTTGGGAATCGCGAAATTGCCCTGTGCGTCGCTTACGGCATAGTAGCCGTTCTTCCTTTGCAGCATGTAGGCCGTCATCCACGGATGAATACCGCACTTCACCTGGTTCGGCACGCTAACCTCTTTTTGCACCGGATACGGCACCGCGCCTTCGCCCGGCACAGTGGGATTGAAGCCAGTACCCACAATGTTCGTGTTGTGACCGATCTTGTCACTGTTCTTAATGCTAACTGTCTCACCAACTGTGACGCCGACGACGTGTGTCAGGAAGACGCAGTTCTTTTGATCGAATACGACGGTATCTTTTTTCGGCGCCGCCGATTCATGAACGCGTGCGGCATCGCGCAAGAAAACGACGACATTTTTGATACCCTTCGAAGATGATTCGACTTCAAGCGTTTCCTGCAGAGGCGCTTTGCCACCGGGTGCGCAGACTTCCTGCTCTTTCGTCACAGCGTAAGGCGGCATTTCAGGCGGCGTGCCGTCGTACACGAACTGCCCACGCAACGTCGCCCATCCCGTTCCCGTCGGCTTAGCCGCTGCCTTTTCGCCGCCGCCGGCCTGTTTAGATGCAAACGCTTCGCGAATCGAGGCCGCGCCGGCATCAGGCACCGGTCCCAAATCGACGCGCGTATTACAGCCACATAGCATCGCAGTTGCGATAGCCGCAATCAGCAAATAGCCGGTATTGGGTGTTCGATTACTCATCAATTTCCACCAACAGCAATCAACAAACTGACACCTATTGCGCCTTTAATAGTCTGGCCGGCACCTTGATATCACCCAAGTCGAGCGTTTTTCCGGCCTCGATCTTGAGCTTCGCCCGACCTTTCGGGTCGGTGGTACCGCTGCTGAGCTTCGTATTCTTCAAATTGCCCGCCAGTTCCTGCCAGAATTGAAACTCGTGTTCCCCGGCCGGAATGTTCTTGATCTCAAATCTGCCATCCTCTCCAGACGTGACCATGTACGGATGATCCAATGACAATATATGTGCCTTCATCCACGGATGAATGCCACACGCGATCGGCCTCGGAAGCGGATAAGCGGTAGTATCCTTGATCACGATGCCGTTCGCCGGAACGGTCTGATTAAACGCGAACAGCTCGATGTTCGTGTTGTGCCCGACCGCCGGCGGGTCGGACGTTTTGATCGAGATTTCCTGACCAACCCGAGCTAACAATATATGCGGCTTGAAAGCGCAAAAGTGATTGTCCAAGACGACGGGCTGTTTGAACTTCGCGTCATAGTCGGGATGGATGTCGACCTTTTTGCCTAAAGGCGCCCGCAGGAAAACGACCGCGTTCACCAGCGAATTATCTTTGCCGACAACCAACGATTCGTTGGCCGGCTTCTTGTCGATGCAGAACTGATCTTTGTTCACCGGGAGGTCCGCCGGCTTTTGTGCCGTGCCGTCGATTAAGAACCGGCCCTTCAACGAACCCCACTCAGCAGCCGATGCCGGTGCACCGATTGCAAAAAGGGCGAGTAGTCCCACGGTAAAGGCAGATGTTGTGTATCGCATTGGTTGCCTCATCGAACGTTTTTCTTTATGCCATTCCGTTATCTGCTTGCCGACCGATTGTTCGGCGGCGTCGCTGCGGGCGGCTGACCGGCCGGGTGCTGACCGCCAGCAGCCGGTTCCTTCACGAGTCCCTTCACTGATGTTTGCCGACGCGTGTACTCGTCGAAGTTCATCAGCAAATCCACCACGCCATCCAATTGCGAGATGCTCGGCCCCGGGAATAAGTCCTGGGCCACACCGCCGAAATTCGGCGGATTCGGATCAAACGGTATGTTTACCGGCATGCCCGTGTACGGCAAGATGCGCTGCGGATTGCCTATCCACCGCCGCAGATAATCGGGGCGCAAGCGTCGGTAAACCTCATCCAAGTTCGGACCAAGACTTTTTGGCGCCCCCTTTACCTGGTAATCACCAATCGAGTGACACTTCACGCAGTAGTTGCCGTTCGTAACGATTTTCATCGCGTCGTTGAGCAAGGCCGGGTGCGTCTTCTCCAACCCGGCCATATAGTCGCGTCGGCGACGGTTGTTGTATTCGTACGGAAACTCCGAATTCGACTTGGCCGCGAAATAATCCACGAGTTTGCTCGCCTCGTCGCTCGACATGTGGAAGTTCGGCATCCGCAGCACCACTGCCGGCCGGATTAACGTCGGGTCCATCAAGAAGTCGTGCAGCCAATCGGTCTGCACTTTCGAACCCTCGTGATGCAATGGCGGCGGCAACCAACCCCAAGCTTCGGTTACCACCACGTTCGGATTGACTTTCTTCTCCTCGGCAATCACGCGCGAGTACAGATACTTGGCCAAGTCGCCGCCGTGCCCCTCATAGCCTTTGCCACTCGCTGGACCGTTGCCGTCCGGAGCGGCTGGAATTCGCAGCGTTTGCACGCCCACAGCGCGCGGAATACCGCCGACGAGCGCGGGCTGGAACGGCATAAACTCGAAGAATCGCGCCGACTCCTTATCATCCGGTTCGATCGGCACGCCTTCCTGGTCCACCATCTTCGGCTGGCCAGTCTTTTCGTCACGCGCCGGCATGCCATGCAACTCTGCATGCAACAGCCCGCGCCTGTCGGCCGCCAGCGACGCCTTGACTTGATCCGGCGTAAAATCAGGCCGCACGAACGGATAATCGTTCGTCGTCGGCGGCGCCTCAAATTGATTGGGAGCATACGAAATGTCCCACCGATCCATGTCCAAAATATGACAGCCGGCGCAGTTGTATTTCTCCAGCACATGCCGGCCCTCGACGATCGCTTTCTGGCGAGGACTTGGCTTATAGATATACTTTGCATCAGGCGCTTCTTGCGTCAAACCAAGCACGAAGGTCATCACCGCTTCGCGCTCGCGCTCGTCGAACGGGAACTTCGGCATGCGGAGCCGTTCGTCATAACGTTTGACTTGAGTCGTTTCATAGTCGAAGCTCCGCGGCATCCGCAGCTTCTGCCACAAGAATCCGTGCCGCGAGTGGCTCGCAAGCGATTGCAGGAAATAGCCCGTGTCGCTGCTGTATTTGTCGTCTCGCGGGTTTAGCCCATGACCGCCTTCATGCGTACCCTCACCAGGTTCTGCGTTGTAGCCTTTCACCGGTCCCTTAGGGGCAGGAGCCGATACGATGTGTGCTGCATCCATGTTTTGGACAGGCCCACGCGTCGGTACGTAGTTCCCATGCAGCGACAGGAACTCATTGATGTTCTCAAACGCCAGCTGCGCCGGATCCTTGCGGCCCCAACTCGCCAGCGGCGTACCAATGGGCTTAGCCGTTTCGTAGCCCGGAATATCATGGCAGCCGAAGCAGCCATATCGGCTCAGCGACCGGCGGCCCACGTATTCGAGTTGCCGCCGTGCTCGCTCGTTGGGATCATTCTTGAGATTTCCCACCAAAACCTTCTCGTCGACCTTCACGGTCCCCGCCATCGAATCGGGAATGCCTTCCGTCGCATACCTCTCGGCCCGCTTGCGAGGGAAAGAGGCGCTCAACCACACCGTCGTCAAATCATTAAGCGCCAACATCTCATCGGCCGTTAGATTGGCCCCAGGCACAGCCTGCTCCGGCTTCCAATCAGTCGGCACACTCAAAAGGTATTCGCGAATGTCAGCGGCCGGATCGGTCACGCGCCCGGTCGGCTTACCCGACGGATCAGTCTCTGCGATCGGATCAAGGAACAGATTCGGCATCGCCGTCCGCGGATAGTAGTGGTTCGGCGCCTTCAACCAGCTATATAACCACTGCCGACCCTTGTCCGTATTCAACTTGGCCGCGAGGCGCGACAAGTCCGGCCCTTGCGTCGAGTGAATGCCGGGGAAGTCGACATGTGTATGGCACGCCAGGCACCCGCGGGTTTCAAACAGAAGCTTGCCGCGATCTTTCGATGCCGGCTCCATGCCAGTCTGCGGTGACGCGATGTACTCGAACTTCTGACTGTCGGCCAGCAGGAACTGAGCGAGCGCCCGAACCTCGATATTCTCGAACCGCTTCGTATACTCCAAGTCGGTGACCTTCACCTCCTTGCCTTCCGCGTCGCGAATCGTGAACGCTTTGTCCGTGTTGTTCAAATGCTCGTGGTTCAAAAAGAACTGCGGCATTCGCGTCGTCGGGCGGAAATCGGCCGGCTTGCGAATCCAACTGTAAAGCCAGTTGTAATCCACCTTCGAATTGAGATGCCGCAAGCTCGGGCCGACCTTGCGGAAACTGCCCGGCGCGTCGACGTCTTTCAAAGCTTCGGCCAAAGCCTGCGTCGTCGGCGAAAGCCGCGACTTCTGCGCCGGCTTTTCGGGCGATTCGGGTTTCGCCTTCGCGGCTTCCGCGTCGGCTCGAATCGATCGCGCTAGCTCATTGCGCGCCTCGCTCGAAGTCGGCTGTGCAATCAGCTTGTTCGCCGCTTCTTTTTCGACCTCATTCAAACCAGGATCGGAAAGAATCTGCTTACCGACCTCGGCGAAGTTCGGTTCAAGCCGCAAATCGGGGCCCGTACGCTTGGTTGGTCCATCAAATCCCGTGATTTCGTGACAGCCGTAGCAGCCATACTGGCTCACCAGGTGATAACCTTCTACCAACTTCGGCGCCGGCGGCTGCGGGAAGCGCTCGCTCGGCTCGAGTTCCACCACTTCATGATGACACTTGAGGCAGTTGCTCTCGATGAACCGCTCCGGCATCATCGGAAAGATCCAATGATGGTTGTCAAACCAGCCATACTTTCGCGACCAGTCGAGCGCTTGATCTGGATCATTGGCGGTATGCGAAGCCCACTTGAAGTCGGTTCCGCTCCCCTGCCCATCGTGACAAATTGTGCAGCCCATCTCGCCCTTCTTGTGTGGACTGGTGCTGCCGACAAACAGATCGAGCCGCGGGTGCGATGTAAATGGTTGATCCAGTCCGCGGCGAATTTGCAATGCGATCGGCTTACCCCATTCGGCGATCCCCACCAGGTAATGGAATGCAGCGTCATGCGAATCGATCGGTCCGCCATTGGCTTCGAGCAGAACATCTCCCGTTTGCAAACCGGCGACGGCCGCCAAACTCTTTGGTACAACAACCTGAACCGTCACCGCATTCGGATCGACCTGTCCCCGGTCAGCAAGAATGATTCCGTAAATCGCAGTGAGCGCGTTCGCGGGACTGTCGCTCGAAGCCTCCTTCGGCTGCGCTGCCGGCGTGCTCAGTTGTACGACTCGATCCCGCTTCTCGCGCGGAATCGCGGGATAAGCCGGCTCGCTTGCCGATCCAGCAACCGTTTTATCAATCTGCCGGTGACAGACAATGCACCGGTCGTACCTGGCCACCGAGCTGAAGTTATAATTGATCTTCATATCCGGCAACCAAATCTGCTCGAGCTTGATGTTGCCGGTATAGAGTGCGTCGAGCACCGGACCGCGATTGATCCATTCGCCGGTGCGTTGAAGCAGGCCCGGTAGATTGTCGCTAAGCCGTTTCTGATCGGTCTCAATAGCCGAAATTTGCTTCTGCAGATCCAACTCATTGGATTGAATCTGACGAACGACCGTCTCCAGCGCGACGCGGTAATCTTTTGCGGTCGCCAGCTGCGCATCGAGCTCCACGATTTGAGCCGCGCGCGACTCGATATCTTCTTCAATCTTGGCCGTCGGCTTGTTTTCGCCGACCGCGATCCCGCGCTCGCTGATCTTCGCCGTCTGGTCGGCCGCGACAAACTTCTTCTTGGTCAAAACCTCATTTTCGCGCCGCTTCGCCTCACGCACGAAGACGTCCATCTCACTGAGCAAATCCTTGCGTGCTTTCGCCGCCGCCGGAGTGCCATTTTCCGCCTCCGTCAATCTCGCAAGCGACGCATCGAGCTTCGAGAAGTTGGGCCCCTTGCTATTCTTTGATTCAGCCTTTGACTCTGCTTGAGGCCGGGCATCCTCGGCCACAACCAATTGCTTGAACTGCTCGACAAGTGGCGCATCCACTTTACTGCTCTGCGCTGTTACTAAGTCATTCCGCAACTGCTCGAGCTTCACCGCCGAATCGGCCTTAGACTGGGCATACTGCGCTTCGATCGTCCACCGCTCTCGCGATCGATCATCCAATTGCCATCGGCGCCACTCGCGATTGTGGTCCTTGGCCAACATCCAGATCGTGCCGCCAAGCATCACGAGCGCGGAGACGCCGAAGATTACGTGCATCTTCGCCTGATCGCGCCAAGTTTTTTCTGTTGCGGGCATCGCGAACGGTTGAAGGTTTAAAGTTAAGTGTTGAGGGTAAGCAAAATCGTTCGCGGTTTAGCCGCGACGCGCAGCGGAGCGCGACATTCCCTATCAAAAATTCAAAAAATACTCAGGTATCGCAATCAAATATTTCAAATTAAACGACCATCGCAAAACCATCTTGATCGGCAGCGCCATCATGAACAGCAGCAAATTGGCCAGCACCATGTAACGGATGAAGCCCATCTTCTGGTAAAAGTTCCTTAAAAACGTGATCGCCATGATCGGCGGCAGCGCAATGAAGTACCCCAGCACCAGTAAAATGCCAGGCAACTCGCGGTAGATGATATAGCCCATCTCCGTGAGCGTGCTGCTCCCCGCCGGCGCCTTCGGCAAACTGGTATGCAGCAAGTCGCGCCAGAATACGTCGGAAAGATAAATGTTGACCAGCGCTTCCACCTTGTGCGCGTCCCAGGCCTCATAGGGGCCGAAAAAGTTCCAGTTCGGCCCGCGCAGCAGCGTTCCCAGCACGATGAGCGTCACCCACAGCTCTAAAAAGCCGAGTTGAAAAATAAGGTAGGCGAACTTCCGCTGGTTGATCGTGTAATAGCCATTCCCTTGCTTGTTGAAATCAATGTACGGAATGGCCATCAGGCCCACGATGATCAAGCTCGGCAACACGACGCCCGCCATCCACGGATCGTAATACACCAGCATTTCCTGCAGGCCGAGGAAGTACCACGGAGCCTTCGACGGGTTCGGCGTCTTCGCCACGTTCGCAGGTTCTTCCAGCGGCGCTTGCAGCCAAATCGCCCAGAAAATTAACACCGCCGACAGCGCGATCATGCAGATCATCTCGGTGTAAACCAGGTCCGGCCACACGAGCACCTTCTCATCGTCCAGCTTCTCGAGCGGCGGTTCGCCCTTCGCAATGCGCTCGTCGTTTTGCACCGCACGGTACGTCGCCAACCACGTGAAGAAGGCGAGCAGAAACACGAGCGCGACAATCGGCACGTTATCTGGTTTCGCCACTATTGCATAAAAGTTCTCGTCGGGCATCGATAGCCCCAAGAACAACAGCATCAGGTTCCAGATCGTCCAAGCAATCGCCGGCCGAACGAACCACGACCGGAAGATAAACAAAATGAGCAACACCGCCGTGGTGCCGACGCTGTAAATAACCGGTCCCGTATTCGCGTTGACGTACTCGCGAAACGCCAACGGCATCTTGGGAATCATGCCCATACTGGCACCGGCCGCCATCGAGGCCAGCACCATGTAACCGAGCGCGACGATCGTCCACACGAGCGCGTCGACCAACTTGAAATTGAAGACCCCGAACCGCAAATTGGCATACGTCTTCGGCCCGAATTTCTGCCACATCAGCAAAGCCGCGATACCGTTCATCGCCGCCAGCGCCACGTAATAGGGCACCAAAAACGACGAAACCATTTCCGCGATTTGTTGTGGAGATAAACCGTGCATATGTTGCTAAACCGCAAGCGGTAAAAAAACTGAGTTTCCGAACTCCCCGCTCCCTGCTCCTTGCTCCACGCTTTTACAGAGGTCCGCTGATTCCGCCGTCCTTGCGTACACGCCAAAAATGGATCGCCAGTAACAACGAAACTGCAAGTGGAATCGCAATGCAATGCAGAATATAAAACCGATTGAGCGTTTCTTCGCCCACGTTTCGCGCACCGAGCAGCGCAAACCGCGCATCGGTCACCGGCGTAATCATGGGATACCCGAGCGTGAGCAACTGATGCCCCGGCCCTTCATGCCCCAACAACGGAGTCGCGCGGGCCATATTCGAACCGACGGTAATAGCCCACACGGCCAACTGGTCCCATGGCAACAGGTAGCCGGTGAAAGACAACAGCAGCGTGAGCAGCAAAAGAATCACGCCGACCACCCAATTAAATTCGCGCGGCGGCTTGTAGCTGCCCGTAAGAAACACGCGGTACATGTGGAGCCACACGGTGATCACCATCGCGTGAGCACCCCAGCGATGGATCTCGCGCATAATCCCGAGCGAATAGATGTCGCGCAACGCCAGAATATCGTTGTACGCCCACTCGAGCGTCGGGCGGTAATAGAACATCAACAGCACGCCCGTCACAGTTTCCACCAAAAACAGGAAAAACGTGACGCCGCCCATGCACCATGTATACGACAGGGCAATGCCCTGCTTCTTGATCGACACCGGGTGAAGGTGCAGAAAAAAATTGGTCAGCATCACCACAATCCGATTGCGGCGGTCAACCGGCATGGGATGCCGAAAGATGCTTTTCCAAATTTGGGATTCGGTGATGAATTCGCCTAAGCCGGCCATGTCGCTACTAACTTATGCAAAAATGATCGAAAATGATGATTCACAATTAATAAAGAGTCTCACGCAAAGGCGCTAAGGCGCGAAGTTAAAAGAACTGCACTTCATCACCAAGCGCCGACGCGTCCTTCCATCCTTTAAAAATCCTTTGCGCCTTCGCGCCTTTGCGTGAGACATTGTTTTACACCGGCAGGAAGCAAGACGGATCATCCCAAGCTCCCATTTCCTGCTGAAACGTGCGGCTCTTATCGACTTCGATTGACCCGTCACTCGCGATACCGATCGCATAGCGCTCCAGCGGCCGCGGCGCAGGACCCTCGAAGTTGATGCCGTCCTTGTAAAACCCGCTACCGTGGCAAGGGCACTTGAACTTCTGCTCAGCCTCGAGCCAATTCGGCGTGCAACCCAGGTGCGTGCAAACGCTCTTGAGCGCAAAAATCTCCTGCTGCCCGTTGTATTCCGCGTTCACAATCCACACGCCGAATTGGGCTTTAAATCGTTCTTCCACCTGGCCGGGCGGAAATTTATCCGGCGTACCAACACTAAACCGGCTCGGCGGCTCGCGCAAAATATTCGGGAACATGAATCGCACGCTCCCGAGCGTCCAAGCGGCGGCCGTTGCCGACAGTGCAGTGAATCCCACCGCGAGTGCTGACATTCCGAAAATAAACGCACGTCGCTCTGCAGCCTGTTCCTTACTTGCCTTCGCTGCGCCCGGCTTCGCGTATGCCGGCTTCACCGGCATCGGCGGCACGACGATCGCTTCCTTCGCCTTGGCCTTTTTCGCGTCGGCAACCGGCGAAGCTTTCGCAAGCGCCTCGGCCTTCGACATCGGACCGGGCTTAACATCCTTCCGTGCGGCAGCAAGAATACTCTGCGTTTCAACCGGCTCGGCCTTGGCCGCAGCCGCTTCCTTCTTCGCGGGCGCCGGCTTGGCAGCCGCTGGTTTCGCGGCCGGCTTTTCTTTCGGCGCCGCAGGCGCCGCCCCGCTCTTCTCAGCACGTGCCGCCGCCATCATTTCGGCGACACTCATCCGACCGCCGCTCGCCGGCTTCTTCGCGGGCGGCGTACTTGGCGCCGCTTCAGATGCCGCCTCTGCCGGCGCACCCTCAGCCGGCGGAGTTTCCGCACCGCCCTTCGAATCTGCCTTTCGCGCGGCAGCTAAAATATCGGCGACCGATTTCTTCTTTTCAGCCATCAACTCACCCTTTTGCCGACTTAACTTCCCGGTCGTGGGAATGTCCGGCGGGAGAAGCGCACATCATCGTTCGCGCTGGCGCGATCCCGAATCATGACTTCGTGATCTGGCCCGTTGCCCTCTGGCAATCCATTACGCTGCAACAGTTTATAGAGACCACCGGGCCGCCTCGGCAGGGGATTGTGATTTTTTTCACAATCTTCCTATTACTTATTTATGCCCCGGCGACTCCGCTGTCAACCGCTCTTTTTCGTTTGGCCCGCTACCCTCGGTCCTAGATTCTGCGGTGAGCGGCACGACGGGTAAAGATCAAATTGATTCTGCGATCCAAATTTGTTGCGTAGGCTTACAAATATTGCAGCCAACGGAACAGTTGCTTGAGTAGTGATACAATTGACGATCACTCACCTCGCGCCGAAACTGGACGATTCTCGCGCACTCGCAGTACTGCTTTCGTTTCAATTGAGCCCCGCCGTTTTTGAGCAGCCATCCATGAAAGTTTTAGTTATCGGCAATGGCGGACGCGAACACGCGCTTGCCTGGAAAGTGAAACAAAGTTCGCGCGTGGATCGTGTTTTCGTCGCGCCCGGCAATGCCGGCACCGCGATTGACGCGGAGAATGTCGACATCCGGGCCGACGACGTCCCCAAGCTCCTCAAGTTCGCTGGGGACAACCAAATCGATTTCACCATCGTCGGCCCCGAGGTAACTCTTGCCGCCGGCCTGGTCGACGCCTTTCAGGAATCCGGCCTGCGAACCTTCGGCCCCTCGCGCGCGGCCGCCGAACTGGAATCCAGCAAAGTCTTTTGCAAAAACCTGCTGCGGCACGCCGATGTCGCGACCGCCGACTACCGCGTCTTCCGTGACGCACGCTCCGCCACGACCTATCTAACAGACCGCGAAGACACGCCCGTTGTCGTCAAAGCCGACGGCATCGCGGCCGGCAAGGGCGTTTTCGTCTGCGACACACGCGACCAGGCTCTGGAGGCCGTCGATCGCATCGGGCTCAAAAAAGAATTCGGCGACGCCGGCCGGCAAATTGTTATCGAAGAACGAATTCACGGCGACGAAGCCAGCGTCCTCGCGCTGACCGACGGGCACACAGTGCTGACGCTGCCTGCCTGCCAAGACCACAAGCGGGCCTTCGACCGCGACAACGGACCGAACACCGGCGGCATGGGCGCGTATTGCCCAACACCTTTGCTCACAGCCCAAATGCTGGAAACCGTCGAGGAAAAAATCCTCGTCCCCACGATCCATCAAATGAAGCGCTCGCGCCGCCCATTCCGAGGTGTGCTCTATGCCGGCCTGATGGCCACGAACCAGGGCCTCAAAGTCCTGGAATACAATGTGCGCTTCGGCGACCCCGAGTGTCAGCCGCTTTTGATGCGACTCAAAAGCGATTTGCTTGATCTGTTGGAAGCAACCGCAGATGGCAGTCTCGACGAAATAGCTCCGCCCGACTGGGATCCCCGCCCGGCGGTCTGCGTGGTGATGGCCGCTGAAGGCTACCCCGGCAAGTACGAAAAAGGCCAACCCATCCGCGGCCTCGAAGACGCGGCCAAGGTCCCCGACGTAAAAGTATTTCACGCCGGCACCGCGCTTCGCGACGGCCAGATCGTCACCAACGGCGGCCGCGTTTTGGGTGTTACTGCCCTCGGCTCCAGCATCTCAGCGGCCAAACTGCAAGCCTACACGGGCGTCAAAAGCATCCGCTTCAGTGGCGCCTGGTGCCGAAAAGATATCTCCGACAAAGCGCTAACCTACAAGAAGGTGTAAGCGCCAAGCCATCAGCGCAACGCGCGTGATCCTGAGCGAAGCGAAGGATCTCTTTTTCGCCTATGTTGGCACCGCCACCGACACCGGCGCATCTCCTCGCGGCGCAAAGATCAACACCATCACCGCGCCGGCAATAACCAAAATCAAGCCGGCCAGAAACAAGCCGCCGATATTTTCGAATCCACTCTTGGCGAGTGTATTGACGACGGGCGCGCCACCGAACACCAGCGGCATCACATACACGGGCTTCCCGCCGGAGTTGAAGGCCATGATGATCCCTATCGCACCTACCGCACCGCAGATACCGCCTGCCAGACTCCACAACGTACCAACGCTCCTGTACGTGCTTTCTTCACCGAGCTCACCCAGAAAGAAGTACGGTGTAATCACGGCGATCAAAAAGTAGGCCAGACCAACGCAAATAAGTGGCCGCAAACGGCTGTGATGCATCGCAGCCTGCCCTTTGTGAAGCACGGGACCGTATGCGCCCCAACTCACAATCGCCAGCGCAATCGCCAGTACTCGCGGGATCCAACTGGTCCACGGTTCCACGCCAGCACTGGCCGGCGGACTCGGCGCAGAAAGTAGCACCGTCACTGCACCGAGCGTGACCATCACCAGCCCCGCCAAGAAGAGTGGACCAATCTCCTTCACACGGCCAGCCAAATAAATCGTAAGAAATGCGTTGACCACCGGGGCGCCGCCGAACACAAGCGGCATCACATAAATCGGCCGGCCCCCGAATTTGAACGCCAAAATAATTCCGAATGCGCCCAATGCGCCGAGCGCGCCACCCGCCAGGCTCCAAATCAAACCGCTTACTGTCCAGTCGCCTTTCTCACCATACCAATGCAACCACACCGCCGGCACGATCACGCCGATCAAAAAATAAGCCAGGCCAACACATACGAACGGACGCAAGAACGCGGGATGCACGTGTGTAACGGTCGTCGTAGTGGTGGTCGTCGACGGCGTCGCACCAGTGGCAGGAGTTGTGGTTGTAACTTTGAGTGCTCGAGCAACGGCCGACTCGGCCATCTTCAACTGCCCTTTTAGCAAGACTTGGCCATACAACCCCCAACAGAGAATCGTGAGAGCAATCGACGCACAAAGCAGAGCAGTGTTTCGCATGGCGAGTACAACAGGGGGAGGGCTTCGAGGCGGGACTTCTCAGCATCGGCCGCAGCGCCGACGGAGCGCTTCTACTCTAACTTCATACCAACCGGCTATCTAGTCGCCGCGTAGCGCCGGCAGGATTGGCGCTCGAAGTGCCGACCGGGTCGCCAGCCAGCCGGCCGCCGTCCCAACGAAAGCAATCACACCCAACAGCAGTCCCAAGACGGCCCACGGCACGCTGGCCCCATGCGGCGCCCATTGTGGAATGAGCGCGACGGCTGCCGCCACGCCACCGACCGCCAGGCCGCCCACCAGCAGCACAGCATTCTCCCAAATCACCATCCAAGTCAGCCGACCACTGCCGAAGCCACCAGCCCGCATCAATGCCAACTCACTCCGCCGCTCCAGCACGTTCCGCAATTGCACCACGGCGAGCCCAATCGTCCCAAGCAATAACCCGAGCGCGCCTAAATTCTGAAACGTCGAGAGATAAGTATTCTGTACGGCGAGGAATTGCGCCAATTGCTTACGCGCATCCACGACATCAAACCCTTCTTCCGCGAGCGACGACTCCAACACTTGTGCTATACGATCTGTTCCTGACGCCGGTTGTTTTTCAGCAATCGGCGGTCGAGACGCGCGCTCAATCAGGAAATACTGGTAGCCGCCGACGTCCGGGAATAGGCGCAGAAAATTCGCCTCGCTCATCAAAAGGCTGCCCTGCAGCACACTATTCGCCAACAACCCGACAACCTCTAGAGTAACCGGCCGGTCGGCTGAATCGCGAATTTCGAATCGCGATCCAACTCCACTCAAGTGCAAACTGTAGGTTGCCGTACTAGCGTCCAAGATAACCGGCACCACCGATGGACTACTCGCATCGGTGCCCGTTTGTGTGAGCAAAAATGTCCAAGGATTTGCAAACCAGCCGGTGGACCGTCTCTCAATCCCTGCGGCCGCCCATTGAAATCCACCGCGATCGATCAATGACTTCGGCACTCCCAGAACGCGCGGCCGAGTCGGACGATAAAGGTTGAGACAACTGGCATCCTCGCCCGACGCAACTCGAAACGAATAGATCTGCCAATCATCCAGTTGCCGGCTAGCCTTTTCGGCAAAACCCAACTCCCGCCGCCCATCCGCCGTGTTTAGATCGTAATGAATTGGCTGATCACTTGTCGCAATGAATTCAAAACCGCCCGTACCTCCATCGCCCGTGTCGAGTCGAAACGCACTTATCGCGACAATCAAGAAACTTGCGGCCGCCACGAGCCCGATCGTGAGCGTACTTCGGGCCGGATTTCGCGCCGTATTTAGTGCCGATAACCGCAGGATCGAGAACAACCTGTGCGGCCGCCCGCCACGCGACCGCAACCAATGTCGAATTTCGCCCAACAACAACGTCAAACCAACCGCGCCGCTCGTAAAGAAAACTCCTGCTTGCGATTCGCCCTTCATGAAAAACCCAGCGACGCACATGACAACGACAAGCACAACCAGCACCGCTCGGACGACCGGCCATTGCAGCAACCATCGTCGCCGACGATCCGCTGGCAAATTCGACGCCAGGGTATCGGTCGAGCCAGCCAGCAACCGCGCTGCGGGTACCCGCACAAGTTTTCGAATCGACCAGCGGATTGCCAACCACGACACGACCACCCCGACAAACCATCCAATGACCAAACTTGGCCAGCCAACGTGCAAACGCAGAAACGGCGTCGATATCGCCGCGACCCACCAATGAGTTAGCGCATAGATCACCAACCACGCGTACAGCACCCCCGCCACAACGCCGATCGTCGCTCCGGCCGCGGCTACGATTACACCTTCGCGCGCCAGCAACCGCGAGATTCGCCGCCGACCAACACCAACTGCCGCAAGCGTCCCCAATTCGCTCGTCCGCTGCTGAATGCCAAGTTGAAACAACAACGCGACGAGCATCACCGCGGCGGCAATCAGGAAAAAACTAAACCCGAGAAACAACCCGCCAAATGGTGTCGTACCCGCCGAGGCCGCGAGCCCCATCTGTTTCACTGGCAGCAAGTTCACACCCATCGCCGCCGGATCAATTGCTCGTTGAAGCCGCTCCGTTGCATCACCCGCTTCGCCGGCCGGAAGCCGCAACAAACTAATCGCTCCCCAACGGCTGGCCCACAATCGCTCCGCCGCACCCAACGAAACAAATACTTTCGGCGTCGTACGATACTCGTCCCAATACTTTTCATCCTGCGGCCGAATCTTCTCAACCAGTTCAAACGGCAAGTCCCAATCACTGATCGACTTCTGATCGGTCACGCCCGGCATCTCTGGCGTAAGCCGCGGATCGGCCGCCGCCGTCGGCCGGCCATTCTTATCTGTCAACTCCACAATCGCTTTCAATTTGAAAACCGGCGCCGGCCCATGCTCGGTCGGCCGGCCATGCGTGCTCTCCGGTTCATAGAACGTAATCCTCACTTCGTCTCCGACCTTGGCTTTCAAATCATCCGACGCCCAGCGATTCAACACGATTTCATTATCCGCCAACTCAATTGGCCGCCCTGCCTCATCCAACAGCGGGCCAAGTCTCGCTACGGAGCGAACGCCGGTGATTGTGGAATACGGAATCTTGCGATCACCAATCGATATCGTATTGGCCAAATACGTAACGATCGGCTGCTTGTCCCCTTTAAACACCTGATCCGCAGCCCGAATCACTTCCGCCGGCAACACCAACTCGTCGGCCGAGATCTGCACGCAATCTGTTGGTGAAGTTATGTGCTCAGCCCTTACGCCATAATCAACCAAACTCGGCCGCAGCGCTTTCCGCAATGCCGCCTGACCTTCAGCGCCCATAGCCACACGACTATTAGCCGTCGCCACGAAGATTGCATTGACCTTGTCAGGCTGCTCGAGCATTTTTTGCAGCGCACCGAGCGACACAAACATATTCCGTGGCAGCTGCTGGCTCGGCACGAGCCCAAATCGAGCCAGCCCCTCCGGCGGCAACACGGCCGCAACCTTAAGTCGCCGGCTCTTCGAAGTTTTCTCGAGCGCCTTCGCCCCCAGCGGACTGTCGGCCGGAATCGCGCCGGCCACCGGCACCTTGAGCAAAATTTCGTCGCCCGGCCTCACGTTTAATTCATTCGCAAGCGATTCCGTAATCGCTGCATCCCCGTCCGCAATCGGCGTCGTCGGGCCTCCTTTTCCCAATGCCGAAAACGTCGGCGCGCATCCTACCACCGAAACCGAAGTTGCCCGTCGGGTGTTTTGGCCCGCACCGGATTGCAACGTACCGTTTAACAAAATCGCTGGTTCGGTTTCCGGCGAGTAAGTGTTTTCCTCAGGTATTAGAGAAACGCTTACTTCATGGGCCAGTTTCTCACGAAAGAAATGGGCCGCGACAATTACCGAATCGATTTGCCCCAATCGTTGCAGAGTCAAATCGCGAAGACTGCCGCGCACCGAATCGCCAACTAGGAGCGCCCCCGTAAGAACAGCCGTGGCCACCGCCACACCTAGCGCCACAGCCAAATGAATCCGCCGATAGTGCCGCAGACTCGCGAGAATAAAACGCCAAGCACCCATCTCAAGTCCCGCGCACAGGTCCGTACCATTCAATTTGCTTCCGCGGGCAGAAAACCAATCCTTCCGCCTGGCAATACGGCCGCAGCCAAGCCGCTCGTGCTTCAAGCTCGACCTGCTCGATCCCCTGCGGCATCAGCAAAACGCGCTCGTGAGCTATTTCCGGAAACTCCGCCAGATACTCGTTAACCCGCTCCAAGTCGTCCGGCGAATCCATGACAAACTTTACCTGGTACTCGTACTCAGCAACGAGCCGCCGAATCACGTCCGGCCGATGCCGCTCCCGCTCATGCCGCCGATGCCAATGCGGATGCTCCTTGGCTGCCGGCGCCGATGAAGCAAACTTCGGACTGATCGACATCAAATCGCACACCACCGGCAAATAAAGCGTCCCCGCAGTTTCGACTGTCACATGCTGTCCCGTCGCCCGCAGGCGTTCACACAGCGGAATCAGTTCCGCAAACAACATCGGCTCGCCGCCGGTCACCACCACATGCTGCGTATCCCACTCCTCCACCTGCGCAACAATCTCATCCGTCGACATATCGCGGCCCTCCGGCGACCACGACGTATACGGCGTATCACAATACCAGCATCGCAAGTTGCAACCACTCGCGCGCACAAACACACTCGAAACGCCGGTCAGCAAACCTTCACCCTGCACAGAACGATAAATCTCGGCAATCCGCATTGATTACGCAGCGTTAGTGACGGCTCGCATCATGAACCAAAATTCCCGTTCGATCGACAAACAGCGTCGGCACATCGGCGACGACTAAACTGTACATCTCGTTCGCCTTACCCGCCGACGCATTGGTGTGAACGGCCCGTGATCCAGCCAGTCCATCCACGTTCATATCATCTTTCAATTCGCTTGCGGACTTCCACCCCGCACCACTGACCATGAATCGCTGGGCCGGTGTGGTCACAATCGACCGCGCGTCTAGCTCAATCGTACGCACTTCATCGCTCGACTTCATCTGCAATCCCACGACGAGGTGAAAAGCGCGTTCGCCCGACGACGGATTACGTGTGAGTACGCGATCGCCGACAAGAATCGTCTCAATTGGCCGCGGCCCTGACTGAGTCCACACTTCCGTCCCTCTGGCAAACCCGTGATCCACTTCCGTTTGCTTTTTCCACCAATCCCACCATACCTGTGGCTTCGGCGTGCCGAACTGATCATCGGGCACAACCTTCGCGCCAGTCGAAATCTTGAGGGCGTTATGGATTCGCTCGTTAAGTACTTCGGTTCGCTTGTTCGCTTCTTTTACCTCGTTCTCCAGACTTGCGACCGACTTCTCAAGATTCTTCGCGCCACGGTTTCTGGTACCGACATGGTTCAAGCCGGCAATTGCTCCCGACTGCTCGTACGGCGTCTCCGGGTCGGGGCTGTCTCGAGTCAACACATAGTCGTATCGCAGCTGATCCGGCGTCTGCCCCGTATTGCGCCAACCAGCAACGCGTCGAGACTCAACGCCCCAATAATAGGCGAAGTCGGAAGGTTGCGGCTTCGACTGTAGCCTGATCACAGTCGGAAGCCAAAATTGCTTAAGCCGCCCGGTGTTCTCTCGTCCTTCATACCACTCGTACTTCGGTTGGCCCGCTTCAACCGACACGCGCGAACTCATTTCGATCGGCGCGGCCAGCCCGGCAATAAGCTTTGGAACATACGTTGAATAAGGCCGCGATTTCAGCGCCTCCGCCGCCTGTTTACGAAGGTATTCGTCGGTCGGATTCACCGCCAACCGCGCCAGAAACATCGCTCCATCGTCGCCGGGTATATTCGCCGCCACCCCAATCAGTTGTCGGCCAATTTTCACATTGTTGAATCCGAAGACCTTTTCAAGCGAAGGAATCGCGAGCGGATCGTTTATCGATTTCAACTCGTTTAGCGCCGCGTCGCGCTCAGCATCGTCGCCGCGTTCTATCGCTTGCTTGATCTTTTTAAGCTTCGGCGTCCACTGCTTTTCGGCCTTCTCTGCTTCCGTTTGTTGTTTCTTGACCACGTCAATCTCTTCGTTCGTCAACCACAGTCCCTGAAACCGGCGCAGCTGAAGTCGCTTGATCGCTTCCGCATGGCCCGGCCGCATTCCCAACAGCGTCCACCAATGAAGCCGTTCCTCCTCGTCGAGTTTTTGCTTGCGGCACCACCGCGCGAGTTCCAGCTGCCCTTCGGCCGTGCCCGCATTTGCTGATCGCATTTCGCGATAAGTTTTCAGCTTCGGATCGGCGGACTTTGCCCGCACCGCTTCGTCGAGCGGAACCAGACTGCCGTCGATACGCACACGCACACTCTTAGCAAACTCCGGGACGTCTGCACCGAGAGCAACGGAAGGCCCACTCCCGATCTCTCCACCAACTGCGATCAAAACAGTTGCGAACAGAAAAGAATACCTGCTCCTACGAATTGATTGTCGCACCATCGTCCATTTCCTCCCCTGTGGATTTGGGAACGGCAGTCTCACCTATTCGTTACTTGAACAAGTTGTTATTTCAATCTGATACCGAATCGGGTCCGCCAGCCTCGCCTCGGCAAAGCCTTTAAGCCGCAACTGGCACGCATCACATCGACCACATGAAATACCCTTCTTGCTTGGTCCATAACAGGAGTGCGTCAATCCATAGTCGAATCCCAACGCGGTCCCACGGCGAATAATCTCTGCCTTGGTCAATCGAATAAGCGGCGTGTGAATCCGAAACGCCATCGACTTCTCGACGCCAGCCTTTGTCGCCAGGTTGGCCAACTTCTCAAACGCTACAATGAACTCGGGCCTACAATCCGGATAGCCCGAGTAGTCGATTGCATTCACACCAATAAACAAGTCAGCCGCACCGACGACCTCAGCATAACCTAGCGCCAAAGACAGAAGCACGGTATTCCGCGCAGGCACATAGGTTACTGGAATCCCGGCGGACATCTCACCCTCATTGCGATCCAGCGGCACGCCGATGTTGTCCGTCAGCGCACTCCCGCCAAACTGATCGAGCCCAACCGACGCCACCACATACCGCTCCACGCCAAGCGCCTTCGCCACCCGCGCCGCCGCCTCCAATTCAAATCGATGTCGCTGCCCATAATCGATCGACAACGCAAACAACCGATAACCGTCCGCTCGCGCAATCGCCGCGGTAGTAGCCGAGTCCAGCCCGCCCGACAGCAAGACAACGGCCCGTCGTTCATTTAGATTTTTTGTGTCAGCCATCGCCTTCAATCCGCAATCCGAAATCCAAAATCCGCAATCATCATCCCTCCCCTTTCGCCGCCGTTCTTATCATGCCACAATGCACGGCCCGTCAACAGGAGCGGCCCGATGTCCGACTTTCGCACACTGCTGGAAACATTCGAAAACCAGTTTCCCGCCCGCGATTATGAAATAAGAATCGTCGCCCCCGAGTTCACCTCGGTCTGCCCCAAGACCGGCCAACCCGACTTCGGCACCGTCACAATCACCTACACGCCCGACAAGAAGTGCGTCGAGCTCAAAAGCCTGAAATTCTACCTGCAAAGCTTCCGCAACCAGGGAATCTTTTACGAGCACGTCACCAACGAAATCATGGACGACCTGGTCGCCGTCGTCCAACCACGATTCATGAAAATCGAATCCGCCTTTAGCCCTCGCGGCGGCATTACAGAAACCGTAATGGTCAAATACGCATCAGCACTGTAATCAGTTTTAAATACCACGGAGAACAGACAAGGAGATAAGGAGAAGCGTTGGTAAGCGGGTCTCCTTGTCTCCCCCTCTCCTTGTCTTCCTATGTCCACTAGTCCTCAAATCGTCCTCTCCGCCTTCGGCGACGAAGCCGCCAATCACAAGACAGCGGCAGAACAATTCGCCGCCCTCTCCGCTGCCGGCTTGCAGTACTATAGCCTCCGCTTCGTCGACGTCGGCGAAGGTGTGAAGAACGTGATGAAGCTCACCAAGAGCGAGATCACCAAGCTTCGCCACATTGAGGACGAATACGGCATGAACGTTGCATCGATCGGCTCGCCGATCGGCAAGGTAAAGCTCAAAGACGTCGACGACGGCACCTCGAACCAATTTATCCCGTTCGATAAATATCTCGAAAAAGAAGTCAGCCGCGCTTGCGAATTGGCCCACGCATTTGAAACCAAGCTGATCCGCGGCTTCTCCTTCTATCCGCCCAAAGGCGAAGACCCACGTGAACACATCGCGCAAGCCGCCGAACAAATTGGCCAAATCGCCGAAGCCTGCCATCGCAGCGATTTAACATTCGGCCTCGAGATCGAAGCCAACCTCGTCGGCCAAACGGGCGAGCTAATCGCGGAGCTGCATCGCCGCGTGAACCATCCGGCATGCGTCACCGTCTTCGACGCCGGCAACATCGTCTGCCAAGGCTACGCACCCGACGAAGTCTTCGCGCAATACGTCGCGATGAAGCCTAGCATCGGCTGGATGCACATCAAAGACTACCGCGACCCAACCGCACCTTTAGCCCTGGCCTCTAAGAACGACGGCAAAGCCCGTCACGTCAACGAAGAAATGCTGAAGCACTTCGTCCCGGCACACCTGGGCGACAGCGGCCACGAACGCATCCTCCGCGATTTCGCCGAAGTAATCCCACACCTCGAACAGAAGCTCACCAAGCGCGGCATACCGGGCGTCATCGTCGAACTCGAGCCGCACGTCAAAGGCGGCGGCCAATTCGGCGGCTTCAGCGGCCCCGACGGCATGGGCGTCGCGATCCGAAGCCTCTGCCGCGTCCTCGATCATGTCGGCATCGACTACCACCTCCGCGATTTCGACGACGTCCGAGCCGAACGCGGCTTTTAATGATGGCTGCGGTTCAAACGATCCTTCCGGATGCCATGGCCACTGCTTTGAGTGGCCATGCTTCACGTGCAAAGCAGCATGCCCACGCCGAGCCGTGGGCATGGCACTTCCGCATTCGGGTCTTAGCTTGCGCAGAAATCAATACGCCGGCCTACGAGCGATCTTCGACATCAATCGGCAACGCAGGCGGTTGATACGCCACCGTTTCATCCAGCCCCGCCTCAGGCCCATCGTATGCCCTGGCCCGAAACGATTCGACCAGCGTGCGATAAGTTTCACCCGCCCATAAAGCCGCCACGATCAACGACGTACAACCCGTAACGAATTGGATACTCCACCAATCGGGCGAGTCGAGCATCAACCACAGGCTTGTCACGCCTGCCAATGTTGCAACGATCACTTTTGTTACCGCGTTACGGCGGTGTTTCAGTAACTCATGCCTGCTGATGGCACGGCGAGCTGTCTCATTGGCCAGCGCTCGCAAAGCGCCTAAGTCCGTCTGCGGCGCAGGCGACGAAACCTTACGCTTCGCAAGCGTTTGAATATCTACCGACTCCCTTTCAATCGCGGCTGTCTCACCGTTCGCGGCAGCTTCCGGCGACGGTATGGCCAGTGGCGCTGAACGCTCGGTCGAGCGAGCTTGACTGTTTCGTGCCGGCGCGTTGAGCGGCCTTCCCGAAGGTTGTGCTGTTGTAGCCGGACTGCTCGGTGCGTCGCCGCGCACCCGTTGCAGCAGCTTCGCCATGTATTGCTCAAGCGAGTCTTCCTCGTCACTCTTAGAAGCCGCATTGGCTTCCTCTGGTCGCTGGGCGGCCGGAGTGATTGGCCGCGGTTGAGCCAATTTGTTTGAACGGTCCGGGGTCGCTTCGCTCGCAGCGCCATCTTCCGCCAACAGGTGCGAGTACCGCTCGATGAACGACACCGGCTCCGGTTTGGGCTTAAGACGGCTCTCCGACTTAGCCTTTTGTGCGACCGATTCTTCCGACTTGGCGAAAACTGGCTCTACAAACGCACGTCCTGGCTGCTCGGTAGTTTCATTCCAAGCCGAGGACTGCCGAGTCGAGTCGAAATCTTCCACTGGCTGTTGTGTCCGGCTCGCGTCGCCGTCGTCTCCAAACGTGCTGGCGTCAACCGGCGCTTGCGGCGAGACTCTCTCCCCCCAGGGATTTGGTTCTTCTGCCGCAGTGCCAGATGCAAACGCAGTCGACCATGCGTCAGAGGTCGGCTCCGACACAGAGTCGCTGGTCGAAGCTTCCGCGCCCGCCCGGTGCCACACGCCCTCGACATCAGCCGGACGGTCCCACTTCGCTTCGCCTGTTGTCGATTCACCAAGCGGTGTCGGCGACATCGCGGCGTCTTCACTATGCTCGTCTTGGTAAGTCGATTCGGCGCGAGCGCTTGACCAACGGAATTCCGCCGGCTGTTCGCTAGCCATGTGCGGCGCGTTCTCGGCTTGCTCAGCGGCCTTAGCAGCGCGCTCCTCGGCCGCGGCCAATTGTGATTCCAATTCTTGAATTCGACGCGCTTGCTCGGCCCGACACGATTCCGCATGCGCAAGTTCGAGCTGAACATCTTCGCTGGCCCGGGCCAGCGTGTCGCGCATTTCACTCACCTCCGCCAACTGTCGTTCCAGCACGCTGATGGAATCGGCAAATTCGCGCGACTGCTCAGCTTGTTGTTGCGAACGATCCTCAAACTGGTTCGATTGCTCAGCGAGCTGCTGCGCGTGCTCGGTAAACCGGCGTTCCTGTTCCTCCAATTGTCGCTGGCCTTCGGCAATCGCAGCGGCGACTTCGGCTTCTGCCTGCAGCCTGGCCGCCCGCTCGCGATCCAGCTCGCCCGCCAATTGCGATTCCAGCTCTTGAATCCGACGCACCTGCTCCGCCCGATGCGACTCCGCGTCCGCCAGTTGGAGTTGAGCCTCTTCGTGAGCCCGCGCCAGCGAATCGTGCATTTCACCGGCCGCTGCCAATTGCCGTTCCAGCATGCTCACAGACTCGGCAAGCTCGCGCGACTGCTGGGTTTGTTGTTGCAAATGTTCGCCAAGTTGGTTCGTTTGCTCGGCGAAGCGACGCTCTTGCTCCTCCAATCGCCGCTGGCCTTCGGTAACCCTGGCCGCCATGTCGCTTTCTGCTTGCAGCTTAGCGACCCGCTCGCGTTCCAATTCGGCAGCCGCGTTTGCCAATGCTTCCCGTTCTTGCTGAGTTTGCTCAAGCTGCTCATGCACTTCGTCCAAACGTGCTGCAAGCCTCGCGTTATCGTCGGCTAATCGCCGTTGCGACTCCTCGAGCACCCCCGCTTCGGCCGAGGCCGCCTGCCACGCGTTCTCCACGACCGCACGCTCGTTGCTCAAGTACTCGATCTGCTCCTTAAGCTGACTTGTCTCTTCGAGCAGGTGATCGCGTTCTTGGCTCAGCGAATCATAGGCCTCGATGACCGCCTTGTTTTGACCGTCGCGCTCCTCCAGCTCGGCAAGCTGCAACAACGCTCGGTATAATTCCGCCGAAGTGTTTTCACGAGCGTCGACCGCCCCGCGCACTTCGCGCTCCAGCTCGGCCAACCGGGCCTGTTCGGCGACCAATCGGGCTTGCTCGTCGGCAAGCATTGCTTTTGCAGCCGCCAACGCCGCGTTCTCTTGGCTCAACTCGGCCACACGCGCCTCCAGCTGAATTGCCCCACGATGGAGCCCTTCACACTGCTCGACCAGTGTCATTTTCCCCACGACCAATGCCGAGTTTTCTTGGTCAAGCTGTGCGATTTGCACAAGGAGCGCATCGTTTTGTTGACGAAGGTCGCTACGCTCCTCGTACAACGACGTCCGCTCGTCGGCGAGCGAACCTCGTTCCCTTGCCAGTTCGCGGGCTTCGCTCAACAGCTGTTCGTTTTGCCGCCGCAACCCCTCGCGTTCGGCTTCGAGTTCATCCTTCTGGTTGGTCAGGCGACCAACTTCGTTTTGCAACTGCGAATTCTGCTCGGCCAGTTGTCGGCTTTGTTCATCGGCGACGGCCTTCTCATTCGCAAGCTGGACAACGTCGCTTTGCAGCCGCGCATTCGCTTCCGCCTGCTGCCGGCGCTCCTCGGCAAGAGCATTTTTCTCTTCCGCTAACCGGTTGAACTCGCTTTGCAGTTGCGACTTTTGTTCGCTAAGGTGCCGATTTTGCTCATCGGCTGCGGCCTTCTCATTCGCAAGCTGAACAACGTCGCTTTGCAGTTGCGACGTCTGGTCCGTCAGTTGCCGATTTTGCTCATCGACTGCCGCCTTCTCATTCGCAAGCTGGCCAATCTCGCTTTGCAGGCGCCCAATCACTTCCGCCTGTTGCTGGCGTTCCTCTGCGAGAGCATTTTTCTCGTCCGCTAGCCGGTTGAACTCGCTTTGCAATTGCGACTTCTGCTCGACTAATTCCCGATTCTGCCCATCTACGGCACCTTTCTCATTGGCAAGCTGGAAAATGTCGCTTTGCAGTTGCGACTTCTGGTCCGTCAGTTGGCGGCATTGCTCATCAGCCGCCCCCTTGTCGTTCGTAAGCTGGCCAAGCTCAATCTGCAACCGTGCGTTCGCTTCGATCAGCTGCCGATGCTGCTCACTAATGGCGCTCTTCTCTTCCGATAACCGGCCAACCTGGCGCTGGAATTGGCGATTCTCTTCCACAAACCGCCGGCTTTGCTCTTCGCCAGCGGCCTTTTCATTCGCAACCCGGCTCAATTCGCTTTGCAGCCGATCGTTAACTTCGGTTAGTTGGCGATACTGTTCTTCGAACGCCGCACGTTCATCGGCGAGCTTCTGATGATCCGGTGCGGATTCCAAGTGGAACTGCTTCAATTCATTGATTTGTGCTGAAAGCTCCCCAATCTCAAAACCGAGTTGCTCGTTCTGTGTCGCCAGTTGTTGCCGCGCAGTTTCAACCGATCCCAATTGCCCTCGGGCAGCCGCCAACTCGGCAAGGCAGCTTTCCAGTTTGCCGCTGACCTGATTCTGCTCCGCAATCGCATCCAGATGCGACTCCTGCAATTTCAGAACTTGCTGGCACAGATCGCGGTGACTTGTCCGCTCGCGCCGTAGGGCATCCAACAGCCGTCGGCTGCGAATCCGCGCCCGATCGCGGCCAGCGCGAATTTGTTCTGCGTCCTTTGATTCGACGACTTGCACTTCGGCAGTCGGCTGCGGTTGTGGCTGTCCGCTCTGTGGATCGATGACCTCTAACTCAACCTGCCCCAAGCTCAAGCAATCACCAACAGCTAGAGCCGACTCGTCAAACGGCACCCCGTTGAGCGTTGTGTTGGCGACCCAGCTGCGAACGCGCAAGCCCTTAGGCCCCTCAACGATCAAACAATGCAGCGGCTGAACTCCCGGCTGCTCGATCCGTACGTTGCAGCGTGGGCTCGAACCGATTGTCGTTTTCCCTGCAAGCAACTCGAGCACCCGTCCATCCGCTCGCAGTCGCAATTGAATGCCGCTCGCAGTTGTACATGGGCGGTTCGGCTCTCCGCACGGTTGGCCTGTCGCACCAGATTGGCGATCGAGAAGTAACATCGTAAGCGCCTGCAAAATGGGGTCTGTTGACAACGAGCGCGCACAACACGCCCTGTCCTTCGGGGAAGGATTTGTGGATATAAGCATGTACGTCGCGCTCGCCGGACGGTCAAAAAACAGTGCTTGCACAAAGGTGCGTCAGTCTGCACCGCATATTCCGAAAACTTCGGCTGGCCGTTTTCGGCCGAATCTGCCGATTACCGATAGGCCTCGACAGCCTCCGGGCTGGCACGAGGGGCTGGTTTCCCATTTTGCGGTGCCGAATGTCTGGTATCGCGAACAGGATTGTGGCAGCCGCGGCTGAAAGCACACGGCTGTCGCAACACCGGCCGTTGCCATATTCCGGCCCATTTTTGGCCGGGTGCCCGGCTACCGGCGGAAAAATCGGGGAGACAACCGGAGTCGCTAGCGACCCACCGGGCTGGACGTGCGTACTATATTTACGTTGCAAGCCAAAATGCCTAACCAGTCATTTTGACCGGCAACCCCAACGGGAGTTTTGGCAGGCCAATCAGCACTGCGAGTGATTCGGCTATCCAAAACAGGAACAGGCAACAGAGAAAGTGGGGGCGATCGCGCCACTCAGGCTTACCGCCTGACATGTCCGTTCGGACGCGCGCGTTGATCGTTGCCCGCCAGGCAAGGTGAAAACACGATGAGTCGCAAAGAATCGATCAACAAGATGCGGGACCTGCTCGTCACGCGCCGGAATGCACTTCGCAAGGCGCTCGCGGGCGACCTTAGCTTGCTCAGCCAACTGCGCGAGCAAACCGGCGGCGACGTTGTCGACGAGGCGCTAGATGCCGCCCAGGACGAAATCAGCTCTCAGCTGGCCGAGGTCGAAAGCCGCGAATTGGCCAACATCGAGCGGGCCTTGGTTCGCATTAAGAGTGGCAATTACGGCGAATGCGAAATCTGCAACGAGAAAATCCCGTTGGCTCGCCTCAACGCCTTGCCGTACGCCACCAGCTGCATCGAATGCCAACGCGCGGCCGAAGTCAACGGCGGCGCCGGCGGCGGCAGCGGCGATTGGAGCCGAGTCCTCGATACCGGCTTCAGCGACGTCGATGTCTCGTTCAGCGACCTGGAAACCTAATGAGCCAACCGCTTGCGGTTTGGCAGAACCGACGTCGGTCCATTTTCCGAACGAACGATTCCAAGCTATAATTGAGCCCGGTGGCGAGCAGCTCGCCACCGGGCCTTTTTTATTCGCCAATTGGTTACTGTCGCCGCTCAGCGACCGCGTTTCTGGAGCATGCCCTATGACGTCCCGCATCCACGCTCCATTGCTGTTTAACCTGCTGTGCGCCGGCATCATGGCCATCCCGGCGAATGCCCAACTCAGCGACCTGGCTACCGCCTCAAAAGGCATATCGAGCTCCAACCCCGCTCCCCCAGCATCGGCATTTTCCAGCCAGCGTGAATCCGAGTATGCCGCTCTCGCCCGCGACGTCGAAACGCTTGACCACGAATTCAGCATCGTTAAACGCGTGGTGAAGTTGGTCACCCCGGCGGTCGTGCACATCGAATCGAAGCCGCTACCCAAGTATCAAGGGCTCCTGCGCGTCGAAGAAGCCGGCTCCGGCGTCATCGTGCAGCTCGGCTCGCGGGTCTATGTGCTCACCAATCGTCACGTTATCCGCCATTCGTCGCCGGAGCGGATTGAAGTCCACCTCTACGACGGCCGGGTGTTTCATCCCAAGAAAATCTGGAGCGACAGCGAAACCGACGTCGCCGCACTGGCGGTCGATGCCAGCGACCTGCAGCCGGCTAAGCTTGGCGATAGCGACAAGCTGGAGATTGGCGACTTTGTGCTTGCGGTCGGCAGCCCGTTCGGCCTCAGCCAGAGCGTGACACGCGGCATTGTGAGCGCGAAAGGCCGACACAACCTCGATTTGGGCGACGAAGACCTCAAACTACAGAACTTCATCCAGACCGATGCAGCCATCAACCCGGGCAACAGCGGCGGCCCGCTGGTGAATCTCCGCGGCGAGGTTGTTGGCCTCAATACCGCTATCGCCAGCTCGTCGGGCGGCAACGAGGGCATCGGCTTCTCAATTCCCATCAACATCGCAGGCCACATCGCCGAAGCGCTCGTGGGAGATCACAAGATTCCCCGCGGCTTTTTGGGCGTGAAACTCGATATCAACTTCAACGAGCAGCGAGCCGAATCGCTCGGCCTCGGTCGACTGGCCGGCACACGCATCTCGAGAGTCGAGCCCAAGTCGCCCGCCGAACGCGCCAACTTGCAAGTGAACGACATCATTCTTGAATTCAACGGCGTGCGGATCGAGCAAGATGTGCACCTCATCAGCCTTGTCAAGCTGTCGCAAGTTGGCCGCAAGATTCCCCTGACTGTACTCCGCGGCGGTAAATTGATGCGCGTTGATGTAGAAATCGCGGACGCCAGCGGCTATCGAGACACGGAAATCAAGCAATAGCCGGCGTGCTAGGCTGCTCTCGTCAATCGTCGCACGATGTGGTCCGTGACCGCGCTGGTGTCCATGTCGACGGCCACGTCCATATTCGGCCGGCTGTCTGGATTCCGACGGCGATCGAATACTGTAGCGCCATAGGTGAGCGTACCATCGGTCTCCACGTCGCCGTACATTCGCTCGGTAGTAAATAGATCGGGCTCGAGTGCGGCGACAATGGCTACCGCATCGTGAAGATGAATTCCCTCGACGCCTAGATGCTGCCGGTAGGCCCGGAATGCGCCGGGCAGAATTCGCCGCAGCAGTTCGCCGGCCCGTGAATCGCCGTCGGGAATCTTTTCGAGCAGATCGAAGCTCAGCACCACTCGGCTCGAGATATCGATGGGAATCAGCGTCTTGGTAACGGGCGAATGAAAAACACTTCGGGCGGCCTCGGCATCGCAATAGATATTGAACTCGGCAGCAGCTGTTACGTTGCCGGGTCCGCCTAGGGTTCCACCGATCATGATCAAGTGGCGAATCATGTTGGCCAGGTCGGGCTGTTGCTGAAGCGCTGAGGCAATGTTCGTGAGCGGTCCCGTCGAGATGATCGTTACGTCACCGGGCGATGACCGCACTTCGTCGCAAATCACCTTTACCGACGAATGCTGGTGGTGCCGTTTGGCGACCGCAAAATGGGCGCCGCACATGCCGTCGGCGCCGAACAGGTGCCGCCCATCGGCACGCAGCATTTGATCGCTCGCGGCCGTACCCAGCCGGGGCCAACGCGACGGGTCGAGTTGCTCCACGATCGCCTGCACGTTCGATGTCGATTGGTCAGGCGAAACGGTTCCGCCGGTGGCAGTAATGGCGATCACTTCCAGCGACGGGTCGCCCAGCGCGATGCACAAGGCCACGGCATCGTCGATGCCCGGATCTACATTGAGGATTATTTTTCGGGCCATCCAGGTTGGCGGCGGTTGGGCCGCGAAGATGAGTTGAACTATCGCTCCATCGGGGTATCATTTTAAGTCATTTTTGGTAAATCTCAATACAACCTTGGCCTATTCGCTCGCGGCTACGGTAGGCGGAGTGTGCCTGCTACAATCCCATAATGCCTGATGAAATTGCCCCATTACTGGGCCGCGTTGCTGGCGGCGGAAACCTTTCTTTTGAGGAAATGGCGGCTGCTTTCGATGCCATCATGCGTGGCCATTGGACCGACGACCAGATGGGTTTGCTCCTGACGGCGCTCGCCGCCAAGGGCGAAACGGTGGACGAAATCGCCGGAGCCGCCGATGCCATGCGGCGGCACATGACGCCGATCCGGTCGCGCCACGCCGAGGTGCTTGATACGTGCGGCACCGGCGGCGGCGACTCCAAGATGTTCAATGTCAGCACGACGGCCGCGATCGTCGCCGCGGCAGCCGGAGTGCCGGTTGCCAAGCATGGCAATCGGAGCATCACGAGCGTCAGCGGCTCGGCGGATGTGCTGACCGAGTTGGGTGTGAACATCAATGCGTCGACCTCTCAAGTTGAAGCGTGCCTCGATGAGTTGAGCCTCTGTTTTTGCTTCGCTCCGCTCGCGCATCCGGCGATGAAGCACGTTGCCGCGGTGCGGAAAAAACTAGGTATTCGCACGATCTTCAACATCCTTGGACCGCTCGTGAATCCTGCCGGGGCCTGTTACCAATTGCTGGGCGCCGGCCGGCCGGAGCTGCGGGCGTTGCTCGCGGGTGCGCTTCAGCGACTTGGCACGAAGCGAAGTTTCGTTGTCTCGGGCGAGGACGGGCTGGGCGACGTAACGCTCGCTGGAACGACGAGCGTCACCGAAGTGTCAGGTGGCCAGGCGCGGGAATTCACATGGCGTCCGGAGGAATTTGGTATCGCTCGTCGATCGCTGGATAGCTTGATGATCGATACGCCTGCCGCGAGTGCCGTCGTCATTCGCAAGCTTTTGGATGGCGAATCGGGTCCGGCACGCGACATTGTGATTCTCAATGCGGCGGCGGCTCTGCTTGCCGCGGGGCGCGCGACCGAACCGAAATCGGCCGCCGCCGTGGCTGCACAAGCGATTGATAGCGGCGCTGCCGCCAGACTGCTGTCGCAACTGGCAGAGCGTTCGCATCAGCCGGCCTAGCTTTAGGCCTCGTGATATCGCCGCTCGCGCTAGCAATTAGTTTGCGGCCCGCCGCAGCTCGATTCACGCGCCATTTCCGTTGCGACCGAAATAACTAGAGCAGTTCCCGCCTTTCCTTCGCTGCGGTTCGCGTCCCTTTGCGGCGCGTCCCGTTAGTTCCTGCCATCCTAGCCCACCTTTCGATGTTGCACCGTCGTGGCCTTCTCCGGGTCTCGCTTTGTGCGCTGGCGTTGCTGGCGGCGGCGTTGCCGTTTGCTGGCGCAGCGTCGTACATTGCTGACGATCGGCCGCCGAGCGTGGCGTCGCAACAGCCGCCGGAACCGACGCCCGACGCGAACGCCGGCGAACCTTGGCTGGCTTCGCCGAAAGGAGATGCGGCAAATTCGACCGATCATGTCATCCGCATCGATCAACCGACGACGGGTGAACCGATGGGTGATGGTTACGACGACGGATGGACGTGGCAGTGGGTGCCGACCGGGCTGATTTACCATTCGTACATGGCAGGGCCCCATGAACCGCGGGCCGGGCTTACTTTGTCCTCCAATGGTGAAAGCGGTGCGTTTGGCGACGCGACCCTGGGTGCCCGCATGGGCTTTTTGAAGTTTGGCAATTGCGACTCGATCCATCCGGCCGGTTGGCAGCTCGACTTCTACGGAGCGGCAATCGCTCGCCTCGACCTTAAGAATCAAGAGGACTTGGATTCATGCGACTACGTGTTCGGCTTGCCACTCACGTATGGCAACGAACAGTGGCAATTTAAGTTTGGTTACGCACACTTGAGCTCGCACCTTGGCGACGAATACATGATCAAGCACCCTTCCGCAGATCGGGTGAACTATGTTCGCGACTCGCTCGTGATTGGAACATCGATCTACCCGATTCCGGCGTGGCGAATTTACGGCGAGGCGGGTTGGGCGCTCAAACACGATGGTGGAGCGGGTCCTTGGGAAACTCAATTCGGTACGGAGCTTTCGCGGCTGGGCCCGACGGGAAACCACGTAACGCCATTCGTGGCGATCAACGGACGCCTGCGAGAGGACGAGCACGTCGGCGGCGACGTGAACTTCCAAGCCGGATGGCTGCGACGTGGCATTCTCGGCCAGACATTGCGTTATGGTTTCGACTACTACAACGGGAAGTCGAGCCAATCGCAATTCTTCAATAACTCGGAACAACAGATCGGCATCGGTCTGTGGTACGACTTCTAGCCGTTCGTTTTGCACGGCCCGTTTCGCCCAAGCGCGAGCAAAACGCGTTGAATCTCGCGATTTAGAGAGTTTTGCACCCGCGTCTTTCGGCTCACTCGTTGCAACTCATTGCTCTCTCATGCTTTACATTATGCGTCCTGAAAAGGGATCCCGCTCGGGCGAGCAAAACTCCGAATTTCGGGCACTGGTAAGTTAGTGTGTGGGAAAAGATTTATTCCTACCTCCAGTTTCCAGACGGGTTGAACCAATGCATAAATTGTTCGCCGAAAACAGCAACAACAAAAATAAATAACATAAAAAGCACGAACGGTACTGCTACCACGGCGAGGATTATCAGCAGAACTCTTAACCGCTTATTCGGCTGTCTCACGCCGCCGCCCTCTCGATCAGTTCTTTGATCGTCCAGGCACTGATAATCTACGTGGTGGGAAAAATAAACCTACCCGCGGAGACCTCCCAGTCCGTGAACAACATTTACGAAAATCGCGATTAATAAAATAACCTGCACAACAAAGCCCAAAAAGGCTCCATAAATGGTCAGCCTAAAGGGTGCGAATAATCCGGCCCCCACCGCAATCCCGCCAACTAACCAGAGAGTGAATCCCACCAGATCGGCAAATCTAGCGTCTAGGACGCAAAGGATGATAACCACTCCGACCACGATCGAAGTTGCGCTTGCAATTAGCCGCCCGATACTCGGGTATAAGATGGCTATTCCGCCGCGTTTTCGATCAACTCTTTGATCGTCCATACGTGGTCCGTTAGCTTCGAGGCCATCGCTGGCGTAGTGTTCTTGCCCAACGCCTCATTCTTACGGCCAAAATTATACCACGCCACGAACAGCGCTTGCATAGCCTTGTGGTGACGGAGCGACTTGGAATGAGCATTGGTCAAGCGAGTAAACCGGCGAAGCGACATACGAACCGTGAGATTGAATCGCTCAATATGCGAAGTGCTGACGCGCCATTCGTCCGGCTCACCGAAGATTGGCAGCTTCTCAGTGCTTATTATCGCGGCCGGGCTATAGCGGGTTGTCTCTTGGGTGCTGCTGTAGACTTTTATCAGTTGGGCGAAATCGACTTGCGATTGGAAGGCGAACGGGACATTGTTTCGATAGGCCGCGAGGCCATCGGTCGTAAGCTGAAAGCGGCCAGTGCCAATCGCGTTCTTTAGCTTCATCAGGAACAACCAGCACGTATCGCCATCGCGCTGGCCAACTTGGTGCGCCAAGATCAATTTCGTTTCGCGCTCGATTCCGATGAACGTCCAGCTATCCCCAAAGTCAACCGGCGACTTGCCGCGAGCGGCGCGGGTCTTTTCCTTCATGCCCACAAACGACCAGATTTCGTCTAGCTGCACGTCGTTGACTTCCACGTTCTTAACCTTGTCGGCCAAGAGTCGCTGGCAGTTCTCACCGACCAGCAAAATCAGATCGGCCAAGGTTTGACGGCAGAGGCCGGTCAATCGCTGAACGCTGCGGATCGACATACCCTCAAGCATGAGGCTTAGCGCCATCGTGGCCGTTTTCATATCCACCCGCATATTGCCGAGCGGGCCGGACTCTTCCACGAACGTAGCGCCGCAGGTGGCGCACTTGTAACGCTGGTTTCCGCACTTGTTCTTGCCGTGCTTGTGGCGGGTTTCGTGCTGGCAGCTTATGACGATCATCGCTAAAGACTCCACTTTTCAGTGGCTTTCGCGTATGATTGAGGTTGCAATGGCTGCAATCGTGCGAAAGCCGGTTGTAGTTGCCCTCAGTTGCGTGCCAACGCTTCTGAGGGTTTTTTCTTTTCACGCTTGTATTCTAAGCGGCCGCCAATTATTTGTCCACCCACAAAATAGAGAGATTGACAAAATATTTGGGTGGTCATAAAATAGTGGCATGGCAAAAGAGTTAAAGCGCGGGCGAGGCCGCCCAGCCACCGGCCAAACTCCAAAGCGGTATTTCCGCATGGATGACGATAGCTGGGCGGTTGTTGAATCTGCTGCAAAGGCGCAGGGCGAGGATGTCTCGACGTATGTACGTCGAGTGTTGCTCGCTAGCGCAAAGCGAGTAAACTCACGCAAGTAAGCGGAGAGAGGGGGAGTCGAACCCAATCCGTACCAGGACGGTCCCCTACGGCAGATTATAAAGCTGCTGCGCCGCCAAGGCGCGGGCCGCTCTCCGGGCAGGAGAGCGGAATAGGTAAGCAAGACAGGCAAGCAATCAGTCGGTTCGCGTACTCACGATGGCGAAGTCAAAAAAACTAACCGTTGACTTGAGTGGGCCGAAGCCGCAGCGAGCGCCCTTTAACGAGTTTTCGACTGTTTGCAGCAGTCTCCATTCGTGCCTCAAGAATGTCGGCCGTTGCATTGGGCAAAACTCCCCGAAGTTCTCCGTCAGCGATCTTCGCATGGGTAGCGCTGTAATGGAGATAGAGCCAGAGAAAATGAATAACGGCGCTGGCGAGATTGTGAGCCTTTTCAGGTCTACAGTGTCCGCCCTGGAGAATGGCGAGCCGATTGACAACCGACTCGACTATGCCGCACTTAGCTGCTTTCGCGGATTCTCTGGAGTAGCGAGAAGTGACGACACAACGCTCAAGATTGGGAATGTGAAGCTAACCAGCAATTTCGCCAATAATCTTTCGGCGTTGCTTGATCCGGTTAGCACTACCCATGGTTCGGTTTCCGGTCGGCTGGAAACAGTCACGACGCACAATCGACGGCAGTTTACGTTATATCCGCCGATTCATCCTGAAGAAGTTGATTGTAATTTTGAACATAGTGATTTGGCCAGAGTGCTAGACGCCGTTGAAAAACAGGTCATCGTCTACGGTACTTTGCACTATGCACAATCCAAGATATTTCCCGTCCGCGTAGACGTGGAAGATTTTGAGGTTGTTGAATCCGAAGAAAACCTTCCAACCCTTTTGGAAGCTAAGGGGCTGTTGCCCCCTATAAACACCGACAATCCATTGCTTGACGGGAATTTCTCGGATGAGTGGCATTGAAATACAGCGGGCCGCCTGGGACGCATGCGTATTCCTCGCATGGTTTAAAGCGGAACAGGATAAGCCGCTAGCGGAAATTGAGGAGCTGCTGCGCGATGTCAAAGCAGAAAAGCTGACATTAGTGGTGTCGGCAATTGTTGCCGCCGAAATTCTCGATTGCACTGGTCACAGCCCAGTAAGAAATCAGTTTCGTGAGTTCATTAAGCGGCCTAACATCGTTCGCGCCGACGCCGATTTTCGCGTAGCGGAATTGGCTGCGACGATTCGAGAGAGGGCCGTAGCTGCGATTGCTCGCGGAACAATACAGACCGGCGTAAAGGCCCCAGACGCTCTTATTGCCGCAACCGCAGTCATCTATCGCGTTGACGTTCTACACACATTCGATCCAGTTCTACTCAGCCTTGACAGGTCTCCGATTGTGGAGGGCCTGCGAATTACCGAGCCAATCAGCGCTCAGACGTTATTGTTTTGAATCGACAACCGACCACCGCCCCTCCCGGTCCCGCTCAAAGAACCGCCGATGGTATAGCAGTCCGACACGGATAGCATGGGCGACAGCCCTGGGATCGTCTTCCGACCGGCAGCCCCGGCGCATGGTTTCTATCGTTAGCTCGGCCAGTGTCATTGCCTTGCCTTCCAGGAGTATCTGCTTGGCAACCGTCATGGCCTTTAGACTGGCATCTTCCCTCACCACAACTTTACGCGGCCTGCCGTTCATACACAGGCCCACGCCGCGTCCGATCTGCTTGATGGTCTTCAGTTCATTCTGGTAGTCGCGCTTGGCGCTCCGTATCCTGGCGTTGCGCCTGAGCAGCGCCTCGCGTTTGAGTAGTTCGATAGCGGCTTTCATTCCGGTAGAATTACCGAAGCGAATCAGCAGCGAAAGTGGCCGTCAGCAATCCCACTACTTAGATTACCAGTGCCGAATTTCGCATGCAGTAAAATAGCGAAGGGTCCATGTTTATACGGGAATACTTTTAACTACCGCGAGCAATACTCGGGGAGTTTTACTTCCATTTCGGCGCGCAGCTCTGCTAACAGCTACAGCTTTTTTTCCAAATTTTCAAAGAACCGTTCGGCAAGCTCATGGCAGGCGAACTTGACGAAGACTGATTTAACGCAGCGTGGAGCGAATGTAGCATGTTTGGAAAACGAATTCCACAAAAATTTCCGTTCACTTTGCGATTCGATTTATCGCGAGATTTGCGATGAGATTGAAAGGTTTCACGCAAAGGCGTTAAGGCGCGAAGTCATTGGGTGGGAACACTAATCGACGCTAATCTTCGCTAATTAGAGGAATTAGCGCCGATCAACGTTCAATCGTTGGCTTTTGCGTGCCTGGGATAGGCTTGCGCGAGTAGCTAATTCGCTGAAGTGAGCAAACGTTAGCTATGTGGTAGTATCGCGTCCGGATATTGGGACGATGATGGAGGCTGCCCGTGCGTCCGCGGTTTTCTTTGCGATGGTTGTTGATTGCGTTCACGCTGGTTGCGGTCGCGTTGTATGTGTTTTTTGTTCATCCGACTGTTCGTGCGAACCGTTTTGCGGGCGCGATCAATGGTGGCGACTTCGCAGAGTTGAAGGCTCTTGGGATGAATGAGAAGTTGGGAGTTTCGCTTGAGGTTTGTAAAGTCAAAGCAATATTAAAATCGCGTACCTGGCGCGATGTCTTTAAGTTTCGCCGAAAGGCGTCGGTTCTTGTCACATTTCCCAAAGGGACAGTCGTCGACCGAGCGAATGCGATGATGTATTACGTTACGGTGCATATCGATCGGGTGAGTTGGGGAGACGAGCCTTAATGATCACCCATCCCTAGCCCTCCCCGTCGCCGGGGAGGGAATCAGAAAAACTATTCTGAGCTAGCGCGGGCGTCGTTTGTTGCGTTTTTTTCGGGATGGAATCGAGCCGAGAGGGATCCAGCGTTTGGCGGTGCCGCTGTGGATTGTAATGAGGGCGCCCTCGTCGGAGACCACGAAGACCCATTTTTCGAATTGGAAGTAGCGGGCCGGCTTGAAGTCGTGGTTTAGAAGCGCGATGGCTTTGTAGGCGGGGGCGAGTTCAACTTCCGTTGCGCTGGCAAAATGTTTTTTGAGTGTTGCGTGAGCTTGCCGTTCGGATGTGCATCGCGTGCGCTGCATCCAGCGCTGGAGCGCGTGCGACGTGATGTATTTCACGATGCTGGTTTGGGAACCGGAACGCGACTCGGTCGGTTTCTTGTCGTAGGGCATCGCGTCATTTTATCTCAGGAATACATATTGGTCGGAAATCAATTCGGAAGTGGTTTGCGGCAATGGCGTTAATGGCGTTGGGTGATTTCATGCGGTGTGCGTTCGGGGTTTGGTATCTCGCCCTTTCAGGGCCTTTTGATCCGACTCGATTTCATACCCAGGGCTGTCATATGCCGTCCTTTCAGGGCGGAAGACGCGACGGTTGTTGGCGGAGTATTGATTCGCATTGATTACACATCGGCGTCGCGGCTCATGGCAATTGGTGCCCTGAAAGGGCAAGATGCGACAGCCCAGGGCGCAGCCCTGGGTGTTAGGACAGCGAAAAGTGGAAAGCCCTGAAGGGGCGGAATTCATTTGGTTGTTGGGGGAGTGATCATGGCGCAATCGTTGTCGAATGTGCTCGTGCATTTGGTGTTTAGCACCAAGAACCGTCGAAAATGGATTGATGTCGAGATTGAGGAGGAGTTGTTCAAATATGTATCGCGTATATGCCGCGAATTGAATTGTCCGTCGCACAAGGTTGGGGCAAGCGACGATCACATCCACATTGGGTGTTCGTTGTCACGAACGGTATCGATCAGTCAACTCGTGGAAAACATTAAGACCGGCTTTCCAGCACATTGGGATCCTAAGCTTAGAATTCCACGTGGACAAGTTGTCGCG
>JADMIO010928596.1_pt1 | contig 46017 bp, 34 predicted proteins | sample 8958161 | NCBI WGS metagenome assembly JADMIO01 (sample SAMN16585339, study PRJNA669376) | soil metagenome | isolation source: Crop rotation soil | place: USA: Cullars Rotation, Alabama | collected 2011
CCGTTCCACGCTCTCCTCGCCCCTATGAATAACTTCGGATCACCTATATTGGGTCGTTACAGCGGGCGCTATCGAATCGCGGATGATTTGCATGCCACGACGGTTCACTGCATACCAGCGACAAACAGGTCGCTCAGCGTCGCCTGGAGGAAATCGTGCGCGAGAAGCAGCAAGAAGCGGTCGGTATCGTTGCTCCGCGACCTCTGCGTGATGCCGCTCAGCGCGCCTTGGAGGAACATCTTAAGGAGTTCGTCGCGGATCTCGCAGCCAAGGGCCGCGACGCGAAGTCTGCATCCAATTCAGTAACGCAAACGGCGCGGCCAGGTATTCATGCTTCGTCTTTGCCGCTCTGGTTTGCTTCGCACGCCAACAGATGAATGAATCAGCGGTCACGTCTTTTGGCTAGCGCCAGCCGCATTCTCTGATTCATTGGGAATTGTCACGAGTTGGCGCTAGCTGACACTTCGTGGCAAAAAGAGGAAATGGCTCCAGAGGTAGGGCTCGAACCTACAACCCATCGGTTAACAGCCGATTGCTCTACCATTGAGCTACTCTGGATCGCAAAGCAAAGGGATGGAAATCTACAAATGGGGGTTTCACCCGTCAACTTGTTTTGCCTCGAGATCGCTGTCCTGTGAACCGAACTCGAGGTCAGCAACGATGGAAGGAAAGGTCGAGTTTCGCCTTTTCACGTGCCGACACCCTCAATAGGTTTCTGCGATGCCGGACACTGGCCTTGATATCAAGTATGTAGCGCATCTTGCGCGGGTTCAGCTTACTCCAGAAGAGGAGCAGCGATACGCCGTTCAGCTCGGCCACATCCTGGGGTACATCGACAAGCTTAAGCAACTCGACGTCAGTCAGGTCCAGCCCACATCTCATGCCATTCCCCTGACGAATGTCTCCAGGCCTGACGAAGTGCAGCCCTCTCTCGAACATGAGCTAGCGATGCAAAACGCGCCGGTTCACGCCAACGGCCTTTTTCTGGTGCCGAAAATCGTGGAATAATATTTTTGCCAGCCTTGGCTTCATTCCCTCCGCGTCCCCATGCTCAACGAACTTGCGATTTCGGATCTCGTTCCCCGACTGCGAAAGCGAGAGTTTTCCGCTCGAGATGTCACACAGGCTTGCCTCAACCAAATCCAGCGCGTCGAAGAGAAGATCAGGGCCTATCTGACAGTGGACGCTGATGCGGCTCTGGCTCAAGCCGACGCAGCGGACAAACAGTTGGCTGACCGCGCCTCGGCATCAAAACCTCTGCTTGGTGTCCCCGTTAGTCTGAAAGATTTGATAGCGGCCAAAGACCAGCCGTTGACTTGTGGTTCCAAGATTCTCCAGCGTTTCACCTCTCCTTACGATGCGACTGTCGTCCAACGCCTCAAAGAGGCGGGGGCGATCCTCCTGGGCCGAACCAACATGGACGAATTTGCCATGGGTAGTTCGACGGAGAATTCCGCATTCCACGCGACGTCGAATCCATGGGACACAAATCGCATCCCGGGCGGATCATCGGGCGGTTCAGCAGCAGCGGTTGCGGCGAGGGAATGCGCTGCGGCCCTGGGGTCAGATACCGGGGGTTCGATACGCCAGCCTGCGGCATTTTGCGGTGTAGTAGGGCTCAAACCGACCTACGGTCGGGTTTCCCGGTATGGCCTGGTCGCTTTTGCCTCATCTCTGGATCAGATCGGTCCCATCACCAGGTCCGTGCGTGATGCGGCCCTCCTATTGAAGGTAATCAGCGGGCCTGACCCGAGAGACTCCACGAGTTTTCCTCAACCAGTGCCAGACTACCCCGCCCAACTCGATGGTCCAATCAAGGGGCTGAAGATCGGCCTGCCGAAGGAGTACATGGTTGGAGGGGTCGAGCCCGAAATACAAACAGCCGTTCAGTCCGCCATCCGCAAGATCGAAGAACTTGGAGCCGAAGTGCACGAAGTTTCGTTGCCCCACGCCGAGTACGCGATCGCCACCTATTATATTATCGCTCCAGCCGAGGCGAGCGCCAATCTGGCGAGGTTCGATGGCGTTCGCTACGGGCTGAGAGTTGAGGGACGTGATGCCGTCGAGATGTACGGCAAGACGCGAGGCGCAGGCTTCGGGGCAGAGGTTAAGCGCCGGATCATTTTGGGAACGTACGTGCTTAGCAGTGGCTATTATGATGCCTACTACCTGCGAGCGCAGAAGATTCGGACTTTGATTCGTCAGGACTTCCTCAATGCATTTGAGAAGGTCGATGCGATTGTTACCCCTACAAGCCCCGTGCCGCCGTTCCCCATCGGAGAAAAATGCGACGATCCGCTCCAGATGTATTTGACCGATCTCTTTACTGTCCCAGCGAACCTCGCCGGAATTTGTGGAGTGAGTATTCCTTGCGGTTTCACTCGAAATCCAAAGCTTCCTATCGGTCTGCAACTGTTGGGGAAACCGTTTGGCGAAGAAACAGTGCTAAGGATCGCACATGCCTATGAGCAAGCGACTGAGTGGCATAAACAACCACCACCCATGGCAGACGGATAGCAGTTTTTAAGAGGCAGGGGGCCGAGTGCCCTCCCCATCAGTGCTTCTCAGTTAAGAGATCCTTCACCTCCACCAGTAAGTGGTCGAGCGTCATAGCCCTCTTCTGCACGACCCGTGTTACCTGCCCGTTCAGGCGGTGGCGATCCTCTTCCGTCAAATCTTTGGCGGTGATGACAATGACAGGGATGTGCCTGCACTGGGGACGCTTCCGCAGTTCGACCATGAACTCGAAGCCGTCCATCTCCGGCATCATCAGGTCCAGAAGGATTAAGGCGGGGACTTGATCACTCACGCGCTGCAAGGCAACGCGGCCGTTCTCCGCCAAGCGGACCGTGCACTTCTGTTCGCGCAGTCTCCGCTCCAAGAGGTCGCGTACCGCTGGCTCATCCTCGACAACCAGCACCGAGCCGTTTAGCGGTTGGATTCGCAATTTATCGATAACAGCCGTAAGGCGATCCCAGTCGATGGGCTTGGTGAAATATTCGGCCGCGCCGAGGGCAAAGCCCATATTCTTCTCATCGACCATGGTCATCATCACCACGGGGATGTCCGCCAGTTCTTTGTCCGCCTTCAATGCCGTCAAAACGGCCCAGCCGTCCATGCCAGGCATCATCACGTCCAGGGTGATGACCGCAGGTTTAAGCTGGCGGGCCATCTCGATCCCTTTCTGGCCGTTTGATGCCGTTTCCACGCGCAAGCCTTCTTTGCTCAGCGTGCGATGCACCAGGTCACGCACTGCTGGATCATCATCGATCACGAGCACGATTGGGGCATCGGATCTTGCCGGGGTAGGGTCGCGAGCGTCGGTTATCTTCGCCGGAACGGCATCGGGGGTGGCGTCCCTTACCTCCGCCGGCAGAGTTAGAGTGAACGTTGAGCCTTTACCGGGCTCGCTCACGACCGTCAAATCACCCCCCATCATCAGCGCGAACCTTCGGCTGATGGCCAACCCAAGGCCGGTGCCTCCATACTTACGGCTGGTGGACACATCGGCCTGGGTAAAGGCCTGGAACAGTCTGCCCAATTGGTCTTCCGTCATGCCGATGCCGGTGTCTGAAACGACAAAGCTAAAACTGGTAGGGCGAGGCGTCCCCGCCGAGCCGCTCTCGCCGTCGGACGCGGTGGCACGCAGCGGCTCGGCGGGGACGCCTCGGCCCACCAGCAACCGGATCACTCCGTTCTCGGTAAATTTGCTGGCGTTGCTGAGCAAATTGAAAAGAGTCTGACGCACTTTCGTCAGATCGGCCCGCATCGTGCCAATGTCCCCAGGGCAATCCACTTCCAACCGGTTCCCATTCCTTGAGACCAACGGTTGGACTGTTGCCTCCACGTCGTCAACGAGTTTCGCCACGTCGAATTCCTCGAGGTAGAGGGTCATTTTCCCCGCCTCAATCTTCGAGAGGTCGAGGATATCATTGATCAAGCCGAGGAGGTGCTTGCCCGCGCCGTGAATCTTTTGCAGATCGGGGATATAGGCCTTATCACCCAGATCTTTGGCTTCGTCCTGCAACAGTTCACTGTAGCCTAGAATCGCATTGAGCGGTGTGCGCAGTTCGTGGCTCATGTTCGCAAGGAAGTGGCTCTTCGAAGTGTTGGCCGCATCCGCGGCTTCGCGAGCCTTCTTCAATTGGAAATTCGTGGTCTCAATTTCTGACTTCGCCAGCTCGGCGGCTTCGCGGGCGCGGCGTTCCTCATCGTAAAGTCGCTCGCGCAAGCGCTGCGCTTCACGTTGCTTGCGTGTGTAGAGGTGCCTTGCGATGAAGGCCCACGCCAGCAGTCCCAAGTTCGCCAGACCCAGAGGCGTCATGATCTTTGCGTTGTAGTACCAAGGCGGAACCAGGGTCAAAATCGCCAACGTCGGCTCGGAATAACGCAGGTCTTGGTTAATGTACTGGACCGCGAAAGTGTAACTGCCGGCCTCGTTGGTGGACCAGTCCAGGTGTGTTTCCCTGAAGGGCTTTGACCAGGGGCCGGTCTTGGCAAGCTGTTGCTGCGTCGGCGTACCGGTCACCATTTGATAACGGAACTGCTGTTTCTCCGGTGGTGTGCGGCGGTCGATGTAGCCGAAGTCGAAGGTAACGCGTCGGCCAATCGTTAGCTTTGGCATTTGCGTGAGGTCGGAGTATTCCTTTTCGGCCGTAACGCGCAACGTGGGACGATGCTGAAGCGGTTGGCTTTTTTGATAGCGATAGAGGCCGTTCCCCGCGCCAAGCCACATCGCGCCATCGCGGCTCTGGAAAATTGCCATGACACTGTCATTTTGGGCTTGGCGGCTGATCTTTTGTTCCGGCGCCAGAGACGACCAAGCGACGTCATCGAACAAAGAGACTTTCTGGCGATGACCAAACCAGACCACGTTCTCGGAATCCTGTGCCAAGGCCTGTGCGTAGGTGGCACCCAAGCCATCGGCGGGGGTAAACGGCTCAAACCGCTTACCATCCCAGCGGCCGGCACCCACCGTGTCGATTCCGGCCCAGATTCGACCCGCGTGATCCGCGAGCAAAGCGATGACCCGATTCGCCGGCAACGCCGGCGGGCCGGTCAGGTTGTCAAACGCCTTCCCACTCCAACGGGAAATGCCGGCCCCAGGAGTGCCTACCCAGAGCGTGCCGGCCTTGTCCTGCGCAATGGAGACAATGACGTTGGCAACCAAACCGTCGGGCTGCGTGTAGTTCTCGAAGCGCTTGCCATCCCAGCGCGATAAGCCGCCAGCGGTTCCGATCCAAAGCTGGCCTTGCGCGTCTTCGCCAAGGGCGAGGACATAATTGTTAGGCAGACCGTCGCTTTGAGTGAACGTATCGAAATGACCGGCCTGCCAGCGTACCAAACCGCCCGCCGTGCCGAACCAAATCGTGCCTGACCGATCGCGGCGGATCGCGTAAACGTAATTATTCGGTAAACCGTTCGCGGTGGTGAAGTTCTCGAAGCGTTTGCCGTCCCAACGTGAGGCGCCACCCGACGTGCCGACCCAGATTTTTCCGTCCTCATCCTCGGCAACTGCTTGCACGGAATTCTGGGGCAAGCCATCCGCCTTGGAATAATGAACGAAGCTCTCACCATTGAATCGGGATAACCCCGCGCCAAACGTGCCGAACCAAATCACGCCATCTCGGTCCTGGTGAATCGCGTGAACACGGTCCTGAGCCAGGCCGTCTGCGGTCCTATAGATCACGAAGCTCGTGCCATCGAACCGGGCGACGCCCCCATTGAAGGTTCCAAGCCAAATTCGGCCTGCTTGATCCTCCGTCATGCATAAAATTTGATTGGGCGGGAGACCGTCGCTGGTAGTATAATTTAGAAAGTTAGTGCCGTCCCAACGGGAAAGACCGGATGGAATACCGCTAAACCAGATCGCTCCGTCCGCCCCCTCGAGGATCTGGCCGATGGAGTCGGCGACCAGCCCGTCCCTGGCCGTGAACGTCACAAAATTGGTGCCTTCCATTCGGGCCACGCCCCCACTCGTGCCGAACCAGAGGGCGCCGTTCCTGGTTTGATAGATAGAGTTGACATTGTTGTCGGGCAGCCCGTTGGTCGTCGCGTAGTTCACGAATTGATGCCCATCCCAGCTCGCTGCCCCCTTGGTGGTCGCAAACCACACCAAACCCTCTCGGTCAGTGAAAATCCTAGCGATCTGATTCGTCGAAGGTAGCCCGTCCTTTTCGGTGAAGGTCTGGAAGCTTTTTCCGTCCCAGCGCGAAACTCCAAAGCCGATAGTTCCAAACCAGAATGCACCTGACCTGTCCTCGGCCAGCCTCCAAGTCGCATTGTTCACGAGTCCGTCGGCGGTGGTGAGATTGACAAAGCGGCGGCCATCCCAGCGTGATATGCCTCCTCCGAACGTCGCGAACCACAATTCGCCCGCTTTCGTTTCGTGGATGTCCACGACCTGGTCGTGGGCCAGGCCGTCCATGCGCGTGTAAGTTTTCCAACTCCCTTTCTTGAAGGGACCCGTTTGGATTTCGACCCCGGGTGTCTCCTGGCCGCGGGTCACTGTGAACCAGGTAGGGCGTGCTGTCCCCAGCGCGCCGCTCGACGACTCTGCTGTGGGCGATTCTGACGGCGCGCTGGGGACAGCACGCCCTACCTCCTTCGAGGCATACACATACTCTCCCGGCACCTGCGCGCGGACACGGTAGCGAGCGGCCGCCAACTCAGCAAAACGAAACTCGCCCTTCTCGTCGGTGCGCACAGCAGTCTTGAAAGGCTCGGCGAGCGGGAAAGGGGAAGGGGCGTAACCTTCGGTCTGCCAGCGCAGCGTACACCAGTGATAAAGCGTGCGGCGCAGGGCGTCCACTTTGAGTTGATGCTCTCCGGCATCGAGACTCACAGATTCGGTTTTTTCGGACCCGTTCTCGCTCACTCCAAGGTCAATCACGGTTTTGGCGTCAATGAACAAACGAGCTCCCGGGCCGCCGGAAAGCGTGAAGGTGATACGAAGCGGTTGTTCGAGTCGAAATGTTCCCGTCCACCGACCATAAAAACTTTCGTGGTCGCCCGCTCCTTTCACATTCAACCAGCTCTGTCCCTGCGGGAAATCGATCTTGCGCACGGAGTTCGTGGCAGCCGGAACAGCATCCGCTGTTAGGTCTGGGAACTTGTCGTCCTGTGACCGCAGCTTAAAATACGCTCCGACGAGCTCGTTGGTCATGAGCGCAAACGGGGGCGGGTCCGAAATCGCCTGGACCACCACTGTTTCGAGTGGTGTGCCGTCGAACGCAACTACTTTTCCAGAAAGGTTTGCGAATTCCCGCAACTTCAAATCGAGCCGAGTCTCGCCCGACCGGAATACCTGGTTCGTCAAGTAAAGACCCAACTGCTTGCCCTCCGTCGAGGAGGACCGCGCGGACATAGAGCAGGGCGAGTTCGTTTGCGAAACGAGAAAGCGGAACTCCCCTTTGTTGTCCACGCGAGTTTGTTTCGCGGGCTGACCTTCCTGTTCCAAGGTAACGCTGGCGTTCATGAGTAAGTCCCCCTTTTCATCGGTCACCCGGCCAAAGAGTACGGTAGGATTTCCGAGGTCGTCCCCGGAGGGGATCGTCTCCAGCGCAATGCGCGTGTCGCCTTGCAGTTCAGCGTCGAAATGGTTGGGCGTGGAGTCGCGGCCAGCCCCGGCAAGGTTGTCAAAATTCCACAAGCCCGCCAACCCGTCCTCCTGACCGGTGAGCCGCTTGAACATATTCTCGCGGATTTCCTGCTCGGTTCGCTGCGTTACCCACACTCGCACCTCATCCATCGCGCCCTCGAAGTCTTCGACCCGCGAATCGCTCGCCTTCCAATTGTTTCGGCCCAGGTAATTATGATCACCATTGTTGACGACGACGAAGCTGTCCCGATGATTATCCGCGATTAAAAGCAAGCCGTTGAAATAGATTCGAAGTCCGGCTTTGCCTGTCACGGCGGCGAGGTGGCACCAGCGATTGCTTTGAAGCACTCCTGACGCTTGGCGGAAGCCTAAAAAAGTGCCTCCAACAGTCCAAGTATCAAAGACTAGGTCGGGAGTCGCGTTAAGATTTCCAAAGTACATGGTTTGGTCCTTCTTCCCAAAGTCAAAAAAGCGCATCCAATTGCCGAGTCGATCCCAACGCACCCACCCTTCCACTGTTGCCTCTTCCAGATCATTGAAAATGTTGCTCGGCAACTCGATGTAACTCTCGCCGCCGCCAAAGTGAGCCACTTGATTCGTGGCCGAACTGGTGCTACTGACCGCTTTCGGCGAGGGCAACTGAATGTCCGCTTGGTTGGGCGGAGTGCGTTCTTTCACCTCGACGATCTTGCCGTCGGTGAAATAAATCGGGCCGTCCGTGCCCGCGACTTGCACTCGATAGGAACCGGGGGCGACGTTGCGGAATCGATATTCGCCCCGGGCGTTGCTCAATGTGGTGGCGATGAGATTTGTTTGCGCGTTTGGCTCGAGCTGCACTCGCACCCCAGCGCGTGGCCGCTTCTCCGAGGAGAGGATGCGCCCAAAAACGCTGGGCGCTTCGTAAAGGGTGAAGTCAAGAGTCTTGCTGCCGCCGCCCGCCAGGTCTAATCCGGCGAGTTGACTGCCGAGATCGTCTTTGGTGACGCGTATCTCGTAACGTTGACTCGTAGGTTTAAGCAAAGGCAGGAGATACTCACCGGCTAGCCTCGATCGGGTCTTGGCGACCTCCTTTCCGACCTGGCTTATCACGACGTCGGCATTGCGCAGCGGATGCCCATCGGAGTCGGTAATTATTCCGGCAATGACGGCTGGAGTGACGAATTCCTGTGTGCCGCTTGGACGGCCCGCGACGATCCGCGCGCCGCCTTGCAGTTTGCCGTGGTGCTTGCCAGTAGATAAATCGTTCGCCGTGCCGTCGTTGAAATTCCAATAGCCCACCAGCCCTGGTTCCGTCCCTCTCAGGATAGTAAACAGGTTGGTGCGAATTTCCTCGGCACTGCGCGCTACGTTCCAGATGCGGACCTCATCAATCGATCCAAGCCACCGCTCCGTCCAATCGATGTTTCTGCTGCGACGCTGCCGGCCAATGCGGAACGTAGCTACCTCGGTCGGCGTTGGCAGCGAGCTGGTGCTTTTGGCCATCGCGATCCCGTCAACGTAGAGCTCGGCTCCCTTGCTTCGCTTGGTCACAGCGAAATGATGCCAGCCTCCATACGGGTAAGGCACCCCGGTGTTGTTCCACGAATCGCCCATGCGGATATTCCCCTCTGGATTCGTGCCGAGATAGAACTGATGGTCTTGGGCCACCATGTGGCGAAACGCTCCGCGAGCCGAATCACTGGCAAACGCCCAACATTCCACTGTGTAGTCCGCCGCAGTGGGGACAATTATCGCATCGGTCTCGAGTTCGCTCTCGCCATCAAGTGTGAGGGCAAGGTCTGCTGCGATTGGCGATTGAGGGAATCGACTGTCCGTTGCAACCACGCGTGCATTTCCTCTTAACCTGCCGTCGTGCCCGTGCCCGGAAGCATCGCGCCCGGGCTGGGCCGCATCGGCGAAGTTATACAATGCGACCAAACCGGTTTCTTTGCCCGTCAGCTTGGCCGACAGGTTCGCGCGAATTTGCGCCTCGGTTCGCGCATGGTTCCACACCCGCACTTCAGCCATCCGGCCATGGAAATCTTCGTCTGGGTATGTCGTATGGAAGTTGGAGCGACCAAGGAAATTCTCCTTTCCTTGCTGCTGCGCCTCCACTTCGGACTGCGACACCGTACGCAGCAGGAGTCCGTTGACGATAAGTTGCAGGCCGTTGGTGGAGCGTACGGCAGCGATGTGTATCCAATCGTTGGTGGAGAGCAGACCGGCCACACTCACCGACCGATAGGCCTTACTCTCGGGTGTTTCAAACCAGAGTGTGTTGCTGGTGCCTCGGTTTTGGACGTTGATTTGGAAGGAACCGCTGCCGAAGTCGAAGAACCGCGAATTTGATCGAAAACTGCTCCAGTTCACCCACCCTTCCACGGTCGCCTCGGTCAGATTTGTGAGAAGAGTCGCCGGCAATTCCACGTAGCTGCCGTTGCCGTCGAGTTCCAGCGCTGGTGTGGACTGCGGCGCGCTGGACGGAGCGGGTAATTGGGCGGAGACAACTTTCGCATTGCCCATCAACTTGCCGTGACGTCCGTTGCCCGTAACGTCGCGTGCCGTGCCATCAGCGAAATTCCATAACGCGAGCAAGCCTGTTTCCCTGCCCGTGAGCCTGGCATAAAGGTTCGACTTGATTTGAGCCGCGCTTCGCTCTCCGGACCAGAGACGAACCTCGGCCATTTGACCGTTGAGATCGGTGTCGCCACTGCCGTTGCCGGCGTTTTTCATGCCGCTCCGGCCAAGGAAGTTCTTCAGGTCAGGGAAGATAGCCGGCTTCCAGTTCCAATCGACTTCGTTCGTTGCGACGAGTATTCCGTAAAAATACACCTTGGACCAGTTCGTGCCCGTGGTCACCGCGATGTGGCACCACTCACCCATCGGCAGGATCCCCGGCACGAGAACAAACTTCCGGTCATCAAACCCGGGTGCCCGATAGCGCTCGAAGCCGAGGTCAGGCCTCATAGCCCGAGCGCTAACGGCGATCTGCATCGCCGCGTCGTCAAACTCGAAGAACCGAGAATAGACACCAGGTTCGCGCCACTTGACCCATCCTTCCACGGTAACGATTTCATTGGTGAAAAGCTTTGGAGGCAGTTCGACGAAACTGTTCGTGCCGTCGAGTTCCAGGACCTTATCTTCAGCCAGCACGTCAAGGGCGGCGCACAGGCTCAACGCGACAAGGACGGAGCGCAGATTCATTGGGGCTTAAAATTAACTCTAGCAGGCCCCGTCGCTGATTGGAACAGTTTTCTGCGGCCGGTGCACCTCCGGCTGTTTGTCTCCGAGGACGGCTGGAGAGGCTCGGCACTGCCTGAGGGGCAGAAGAGAATGAGCTCGAACACCCGTCATTACGAATCAGATCAGGTGCGACGGTGATGCACACGTGACTTCATCGGTCAGGCAGGATAATGCCGAGTGGGGAGTTTCTCTTGGTCTCTGGACGCATTTCCTTCATCCCCATGGTTGACCTGGGGATGCGTCTGCTCACAGGATATTAGGGGATGCATGGAGTAGCGTTTCTACAGGACTTAGCGGTCGTGATGATTGTTGCCGGATTGGTAACAGTCCTCTTCCACATGCTGAAGCAGCCGGTCGTGTTGGGTTACATTGTCGCCGGGGTCATCATCGGACCGCACACCCCGCCATTTCCCTTGATCCATGATCAGGAAACCATCAACACCCTCGCCGAGCTCGGGGTGATTTTTCTTATGTTCTCCCTCGGCCTCGAGTTCAGCTTCAGAAAACTCAAGCAGGTCGGGACAACAGCCATCATTGGAGGCAGCCTCGAGATTCTGCTCATGGCGTGGGTTGGCTATCAAGTGGGCCAACTGTTCGGTTGGGGGCGCATGAACAGCATCTTCCTCGGTGCCATGCTTTCGATCTCCTCGACGACAATCATTGTCAAGGCCTTGGCTGACCTTCGGAAGTCAAAGGAGCCATTTGCTCAGCTCATCTTCGGGATTCTCATTGTCGAGGATATCCTGGCGATTCTGATGATCGCGCTGTTGTCAGGCATTGCCATGAGCGGTTCGCTGGAACTGAGTGAAGTCCTCGGAACAATCACGCGATTAGGCATTTTTCTGACAGTTGCCCTCGTTGCTGGGCTGCTCACCGTGCCGCGTACGCTCCGTTACCTCGCTGGATTCAAGAGCAATGAGGTTCTTTTGATCTCGGTGCTGGGGATGTGCTTCGGGGTCTCACTGCTCGCAGTCAAGCTCGGCTACAGCGTCGCGTTGGGGGCGTTTATCATTGGAGCGGTCATTGCTGAATCGCGCGAGCTCGGTCGAATCGAACAGTTGATGGAGCCTCTGCGTGACATGTTCAGCGCCGTCTTCTTCGTAACCATTGGACTTATGATCCAGCCGAAACTCCTGCTCGGGTACGCCCTGCCGATCACTATCATCACAATCGCTGTGGTTTTGGGCAAAGTGCTGACTTGTTCTCTTGGTGCGTTCGTCGCCGGTAATGATCGCCGTACTTCCTTGCGAGTTGGAATGGGACTCGCTCAAATCGGAGAGTTTTCATTCATCATCGCTTCCCTCGGACTGAACTTAAAGGTGACCAGCGATTTCCTCTATCCAATCGCCGTCACGGTCTCAGCGCTGACCACTTTGCTTACCCCGTATTTGATTAAGCGCTCCGACTGGATGGTGCATTGGTTTGATCGACATGCGCCGCGATCGATCGCTGCCTCACTCGACATTTATACCCGGTGGGTGGGTCAACTTCGGGCTACTCGTTCCAGCGTGCGCGCCGCAACCTTCCTGCGGCGGTGGTCCTGGCAGATCGCCCTGAACATTGTATTGATCGCTGGCATCTTCATCGGGCTGGTGTTTCTTCGAGAACGTTACCCGACTCTTATTAGCGGGCTCGGAGTTCCGCAACGCGGCCTCGATGCGACCATTTGGGCCAGTGCGCTTATCCTCTCGATGCCGCTTTTGATCGCGACCTATCGCAAACTCCAGGCGTTTTCCATGTTAGTGGGAGATGTCGCCTCGCATCATATCGAGAACCACGCATTCCAAGGGACCGTCAAAGGGGTGGTCACCACGAGCATCTCCATTACGGGCATTCTTGGGTTGGGGCTTTTCCTGCTGCTCATGAGCGCCGCCGTCCTGCCTTCCTGGCAAACGATGGTGGTCCTGCTCCTGATTATTGGCGTGATCACGGCAGTGATGTGGCGAGCCTTTATTCGGATCTATTCGCGGGCGCAGTTCAGTTTGCGCGAAACCTTGGAAGCGCAGCCCGAGCCCCATCAACCGGCGCCAGTTTCGCCCTTGGCGGGACTACTCGATAAGGCTCAGCTCGCCGCTGTTACGGTCTCTCCTCAGTCTCGAGCCATCGGACGTTTGATCCGGGAGTTGCGTCTTCGCACGGAGACCGGGGCGAGTATCGTTGGACTCGAACGGGAAGGGGCGGCAATCGTGAATCCCGGGCCTGACGAAGAATTGATGGCCGGAGACAAGCTTTTACTGATTGGCCAACCGGAGCAGTTGGAGAGTGCAAGAGCGCTGCTGCACTCCGACGGTGGTGCTCCAGAATCGATCCCCGTTCATACCATCCCTTGATCCTCCGCTGAAGTTGGAGAGCGCCGTTTTGGGATCTGGCCGGTAATAGTTGAGGCCCACCTGCAAACTCATCGCACTCACTTGCCCAGAAACCCATCCCAGCCCGCCGTACCGTCCGTAGGCTGTCAAATGATATTTTCCACTTTATCTCGCTTCAAACTCTTGAAAACTACATGAGGTGTGCTATATTTATAGTAGAGGGCAAAAGTGGCCCCGTAGCTGTGATTGTGAGATCACGGCTGATTAACATCCATCCACCCCAATCAAGAACCATACACGCTCCCCGTTGTTCCGCACTCAACCGTCGCAGCTCCCCCGCAGAGCCATACGCGGGTCGGGGCAAAAGCGGGTAATCTCTGCGTCTCCGCTTGGTGTCCACCCTTCAGGGTGTCTGTCCCCGTTGCCGAGTTCACCTTCTCCCCAGACCTTCATCTTGAATCGGCCCTTAACCTGGATTTTTTCCCAGGGCCAAAAAACTTAGCAAATCTTAGCGTTTCTTAGCGCGCCGCAAAACCACTCAATCCGGCGTAACCGCCTTTGCACCAATACGTTGGCACAAAAAATCGGTCCTTTTGGGAAAATACACCCAACTATTTGCAACCCGATACCTCCCGAACTCAATCTGTGGAGCGCGTCCATCCCGGGCGTAACAACCAATGAGTAACCGAGCTTCCTGCTGGTACTCGTTTCCGAATTTATTTTCGAGACATCTTAACTGGGCGATCCTGTTCAACGGCTGATGGCCACCCATAGCGGTTGCTATCCGGTCCCCCGCTTGGTCCCGCGCGCAAGTCTGGGACCGCGGCGGCCTGAGCTTCTCCTTGAAGGCACGCTGCGCTTCGGTGAGAAGGACGTGGAATTTTTACCCAGCCACACTGGAAGTTGTTCTGCCGCCCATATCTCGGCCAACTGTTGGCGCTGGCGCACCAGGGCGGAGCGGGTTCCGTTCACCAACACTTCAGCGGCAAAGGGCCGTGAATTATAATTGGATGCCATAACAAAGCCGTACGCACCTGCGCTCAACAAAGCCAAATAGTCGCCGCTTGCCATCCTCGGCAGTGGCCTATCCTTCGCGAAGAAGTCGCCTGATTCGCAGATGGGCCCGACGACGTCGGACACGACGGTCGAGCCGTTACGCTGGGCCACCGGAACAATCTCGTGATAGGAATCATAGAACGCTGGCCGAATAAGATCGTTCATCGCCGCATCCACGATCACAAAGTTCTTCCGTGCGGTCGGTTTCACATACTCGATCCGCGTAATCAGAACCCCAGCATTACCGACGATGAAGCGGCCCGGTTCGATCAGGATTCGAACCTTGAGCGGTTTCAGCAACGGCAGGAGCGTCTCGGCGTATCGAGCTGGGGTTAGAATATCTCGGGCCCTTGACGAGCCCCACCAATCGGAGGAGCCACTTTGTAGCGCAGGATTGTACACAATGCCCAACCCGCCTCCAATGCTGAGAAACTCGAGCCGATATTGGTCTCGCAGGCGAGTGAACAGCGGCAGAATCTTTGTTACCGCCAGCGCGAAAGGTTTCACGTCAGTGAGTTGAGACCCGATATGCATTTGCAGCCCGCGGAGAGACACGTTCTGCAATGTTGCGGCTCGCGCGTAAACTGCCTCGACGTTCTCAAACGGGATACCGAACTTATTCTCGTAGGTTCCAGTGGTTATCTTCGCATGGGTATGCGCGTCCACGTTCGGGTTCACGCGGATCGCGACGGGCGCCTTCAACCTAAGTCGTTTAGCGACGCGATTGATTCGCTCAAGTTCCGGTTCGCTTTCCACGTTGATGGAATAGACTCCCTCTGTCAGAGCGTGTTCGATCTCCTGTTCCGTCTTACCCACGCCGGCGAAAACGCAACGGGAAGCTTTGCCCCCGGCCGCGAGCGCCCGCCGCAACTCCCCTTCGCTGACGATATCAAAACCGCTGCCCAGATTGGCTAGAACCCGCAGGACAGCGAGGTTCGAATTTGCCTTTGCCGCATAGCAGATAAGGTGATCGAGCGGGGACAGCGCTTCACTCAACTTTTGATAGTGGGTGGCTAAAGTGTGCTGGGAGTAAACGTAAAGCGGAGTGCCGTATTTCTTCACAAGAGTCTCGATAGGAACTCCCTCGCAATACAGGTTTCTGCCAACGTAACGAAAATCGTGCATGGGGCGGAATAATGGGCCCTAAAGTGTCAAAGTTCAAAGACCAAGTTGACGCGTGGCGGCGGAGGTGGGCTGTTTGGTGGCGCAGGATAGTCAGTGCACTACGCCGGCATCTCCACCCGGGTTCATAGAGAGCCCTACCTCCAACAATGGACACGCATTGGGACCATGAAGCGCTGCTCTCTTTTCCCTCTCTTCCACGAAGTGGAGGAGAGGGTACGGGGAGAGGAGGTGCCCGTCTTTCCCCTCGGGATCATGGAAAGCCTCGATTTCCAAAATTGAAGGCGTATTGGGACCTTGAACCGTTTCGACTTTTCCGCTTTTGAATTGTTTCGGATTTCGGATTTCGGATTTTCTACCCAGGTTCATGGAAAGGCACTGACTGTCCGTGGCAATCCGGCCGCCGCCCGACCCGCAGCGACGCATCTCCTGCCGAGTTGGCGGCCAAAAGTTCGGTCAATTTGTCTGAGGCACCAGCTTCGCCCGCTCCTGATGATACTCACGAGGAGTAATCTTGTTCTCCCGGTAAAGCTCGGTAAGTTCGGTCAATTTTGTTGGGAGTGTTCGCGTGGTTGTCGGAGCCGCTGCGACGGGCGGTGTGGCTGGACTAGCAGGCTCAGCCGCTGCGTGTTGCGGCGCTGGGCCAATCCCTCTAATCTTGTCACGTCTCATATCCTCAAGGACGCTCAGGCTTCCTTCCGGGCCCGGCTCTGCCGGCTTATGAGCGATGGCTTCTTGGGCGTAGAGTTCCGTCATTTTGTCTCGCAGTTGCTTCCGGGCCGTGGCTTCCAGGGCAGGAGTAAGCGTCGCTTGATAAGTCATGGTAGGACTCGGATAGCTGACCGCTTGGAGGCTCGCTCGCCAGTCGGCGTTATTTAGTTCATCCATCTTCTGACTTAGCGCACGGCGGGCCCTTGGTTCGGTCTCAGAGTTCAAGGTTTGGGCAGTCGAAAGTTTCAGTCCGCCCAGCAGGAGGCTGGCGAGACAGCAGGCGAGAATTAACTTTGGGGTACTCATACGGAACGTATATCCAGCCGAAGCTCGGAAAGCAACTCTTTGCGGGCTGCCATTGCTGGCGACCCCGAGTCTCTCAGGTGGCGCATCCGATCGGACTCCTCCGCGTGATGTTCCCTTGAACAACACGGAAGCTCGGCGTTTTACGCCGCTTCGACACCGAAGTCTCCCACCCTCACCAGCCCAACCAGCGCTCCGCTACACCGACGCCAGGCCCGGTCCACCACCTATTAGGGATTGTCAGAATCGCCGTAAAACAGTCGCCGCCATACCGCCGGCAATGGATACCACACCACGGTGGCTTGAACTATTTTTCTGACATCCTGCCGCGAGATCTTCACGCGCTGTTGTCCGTCCAGAACATTGGTCCGACGTAAGGCCCTTATCGTCCGGATTCCAATGAGGATGGGCCAGGAACATGCCAGCCGCACACGAATGCACCCCCAGGGGAGAGCATTCGTGTATGCCCAGCCAGCAGCCAGATGGGCTTCGGCCATGTTGAGGTACTGAAAGTAGAGTCCATGGAAGCGAGGCCAGTTTGAATCGTGCATCAGCTCGGCTGGAGTCAAACCGATCTCGGCAAGCCGGTCCTGTGGGACATAGCAGCGCCCCTTTCGCAGGTCGGCGGGCAGGTCCCGCAGAATGTTCACCAACTGCAATCCCTTTCCGAAACGCACTCCATGTTGCAACAGGAACGCGTCGTCGATCTTCGCCCTTGGAAAGAGGTGCGTCCGGCACATTTTGGTCCAGAATTCCCCAACGCATCCCGCCACGCGATAGGTATAATCGTCCAGTTCTGCATCGTTACGCAAGGCTAGGGGGCCATCTCCGCTGGCTCCGGCGAAGCGTTGTAAATCCAGTTCTTGGCCGCTGCTGATGATTTCAAGAACGTTCCGGATAAGCCGCTGATCCTCCGCCGAGAATGAACTTAGGAGGGAGAGCGCCTCGTCTATTCTTTGGAGGAGCCGATGCTCAGCGGTCAGTGCGGTGGATGAGGTGAAATCTTTGAGGAGCGGTTGCAGGCTTGAATGGGGCAATGGAGATGTCCGGATCGCGACCCGGAGCTCATCCAGTGCCTTCAGACGCCGGGCAAGAGGAACGATCTCAGTGTCGGCGATCGTATCAGTTGTCCTCGCCAACAGGTAGGCGAGCCCCACTTGGGGTCGAATTGGGCCGGGCAAAACGCGGAGGGTCTTGTAGAACGTGCGCGAAACATCTCGAAGCAAGCTCTCCAACAGTGGTTCATGAGCTCGTTGGGATGGTTGAGCAGATGGCAGCACCGCTACGTTTGGCCTTCGCGGCCGAATCGGGTCAGGCGAGCCGCTCTTTCCAGCGGGTGAGTTGACGCTTTACCTCGGCCGTCCCAGGAGCGCCAACGAGACCGCGCCTAGACATAGCCCTTTGAAGGTCGAAAATAGCGAGTGCGCCCTCGTCAAAGGCGGTGTGTAAGTCTCGAAGGTCAGCCAACGAAAGTTGGTCTAGCGGTTGCCCCTTCTTTTCCGCGAGCGCGACCAGTTGGCCCACGATGTGATGCGCTTCCCGGAACGGGATGCCTTTCACGACCAGGTAATCGGCCAGGTCGGTTGCAAGGAGGAGCGGGTCGGAAGCCGCCTTATGGCAACGGGGCGAGTTCACGCTGGTATGCGCGAGCATTCCCGCCATCACGCCAAGGCAAGCTCGAACCGTGTCCGCGGTGTCGAACAATCGTTGCTTGTCCTCCTGCAAGTCGCGGTTGTAAGTCATGGGCAAACCCTTCAGTAACGTAAGCAGCGAAACGAGATTGCCAATAAGCCGGGCACTTTTTCCTCGAGTCAGTTCAGCCACGTCCGGGTTTTTCTTTTGGGGCATGAGCGAAGAACCGGTTGTGTACGCGTCGGAGATGGTCACGAAGCCGAATTCACTGCTGGCCCACAGTACAATGTCCTCCGCGAGTCGGGACAGGTGGATTCCGAGCAAGGCAGCGACGCTGCAAAATTCCACGGCGAAATCCCGGTCGCTCACCGCGTCCATCGAATTCTCGGTCAATCGCGCTTTGCCAGAAGCATCGACAAAGCCTAAGAGGCCAGCAGTCATTTTCCGGTCCAGTGGCAGGGTGGATCCGGCGAGAGCTCCACTTCCGAGGGGCGACACATTCACTCGCTGGAAGCAATCCTTGAACCGCTGATGATCGCGTTCCAGCATTTCCAAATAGGCCAGCAAGTGGTGCGCTAGATAGACAGGCTGGCCACGCTGCAAATGGGTGTAGCCGGGAACAATTACCTTGCTGTAACGCGCTGCAAGCCCAAGCATCGACTTTTGCAGGGATCGGACGCCGTCCGCCGCCGCAACAATCTCATCCCGGACCCACATCCGCATATCGAGGGCAACCTGATCATTCCGAGATCGACCGGTGTGGAGCTTCGCTCCGGCTGGGACGCGCCGGGTCAATTCGGCCTCAATGTTCATATGGACATCCTCCAGTTCGGGCCTCCAGATGAACGTGCCATCCGCAATCTCCTGCCCAATTTCCTCGAGACCTTTAACGATTGCCTTCTGCTCTGCCGTCGTCAGAAGTCCCACCTTTCGAAGCATCGTTGCGTGCGCTATCGAACCAATGATGTCCTGTCGCCAAAGCCGGTGGTCGAACGAGATTGACTCGGTGAACGCGGCGACATCTGCCGAAGGGCCGGTGAGGAAGCGGCCCGAGCGGGAAACCGACGTGACGTTTTTCTTCGTCCTTTTCAAACAATCATTTGTTGCCTGGAGAGGAAAATTTGGAGTCAGGACTGGAAAAAGTCACGTTGGATTGCGAGTTGTCGAGTGCGGTGAGCGATGGAACGTGGTTCAACCTAAAGCCGGATCAGCGATCGCAAATTGAAGGTGGGGGTTCCCTGGAGCGGAATTTTCTCCGAGGAACATCCGGATCAGAGGTCGTTCGCGGGAAAAGCTCAGGTGCCGCGCTGTGGCCAAAGCCGATTCGTTCGAATCAGGGATATCCCAATACACCGGCTTGCCGTTGGTAACTGGTTCAAGGTTGGTGATGAGTGCCTCTGCCGCTTCAGCGGAGTGCGCTACCACCGGACCCAAGTAAACGGCGCGGGACCCCTCTCGGAGCATACCGTAACCTTCAACCGAGTCGTCGAACTTAAGTTGAACGCTCTTTAGGCTATCTGCCGCGAGCGTGCTGAGCAGATCGTTGCGCGCACAGCCGAAGGCGGGTACGTCGAGAGGGCTTAGCGAATCGATGTCCTTTGGATGTAAAGGCGTGACGAGTGGTTGCCCCGAGTGGGAAAGCCGGCTCAAAGAAGGGGTGTACCAACGCGAGAGCCTCCATTCCTCCTTGAAGCCTAGCGTTTCATAGAGCGGTTGGCCTTTGGGGGTGGCATCGAGCTTCACACAACGAACCTGCCCCTCCCGCAAGTAGTCCAAAGCCCGCTCTAGAAGTGCCCTGCCGATCCCGCGGCTTTGGTGTTGCGGATGAACCAAAAGCATCCCGACCCATCCCAAGGCAAACCCATACGAGATCGTGGTCACAGTCCCTACGGGCGCACGGTCAACTTCCGCGATGAAACAGCCCGTAGGCGCCAAGGCGAGCATCCGCTGCCAATCCCTCAGGGTTTGGTTCCATCCGATCATGCTCCGAAGGCTGTCGGCGAACGCCAAGTCTGGAGCAGTCATGACCCGAATGGTTGGGGGGGAACTCATGTATGCTCGAGAGAGCTCTCCTGTCTTTGCCAAGAATCGAGAGCCGCTGAGAAGCGAGCGAAGCTTACCGCGCTAATGGCTTGGCTCGCACGCCGAGCAGACGGGCCGGAAGAAAAAGGATCGCCTTCACCAAACAGAGAACAGCTTCGATGGAGAAGAAGATCACACGAAATGGCAAAGACACCAACCAGACGAGTGGAAACAGCACCAACGCTAGGAGAGCGATGGGCCAGGAAAGCACGAAGAGAATGCACCAACAAACGAATGCCAGCATCGCCTTCATACGAGTGTCTCTTACGCCTTGGGCAGGGTCTTGTCAATATCGTGCCCATCGGAGCGTGCATTTCCAGTTGTTGGCATAGGTTGCATAAAGCTGAGCGGGACAACCTCGTCATTTAAAGTCCGTTACGGTGGAGTAATTCTTTCCCATTGAGGAAGGTGCGCACTACCTGTGTGTCTCTGATCTGATCGACGGGGCAGGTTAGAATATCGCGATCGAGGACGGCAAGGTCTGCGAACTTCCCTTCCTCGATTGAGCCGACTTCCTTCTCACGTGAAAGAAGGAACGCGTTATTGACAGTGTAGAACCTGACCGCCTGCTCGCGGGAGAGCGCTTCCTCGGGATGGAGCACGCCTTCATACCACTTGGCTCGCCGGGTAATCGTGATCCACATTCCAAGAAAAGGGTTGTAAGGATTGATCGAACGGAGCGAGCCAATCTTTTGCATGTGGTCAGAGCCACCACCCGCGATCCCGCCCGCGTCGAAAATGCTCCGAAGAGGTTGGAAGTACCGCAGGCGATCGTAGCCGAATTGGGCCACGAGAGTCCGTGTGTCCAAGTAGAGCCACGCTGGCTGAATATCGACGAGCACCCCGAGACGAGCCGCGGCTTCGACCGCCTCGCGACTCATGAAGTTGGAATGAGTGAGGCAAGGCCGCGTGGCGCGGATTGGCCGGGTGCGATTAATCTCATCGTAAACTTCCAACAACGTGTGGACCGCGCCATCCCCCACCGAGTGGGCTGTGAACTGCATGCCGCTATCGATGGCGGTTTGAACAATGGGTAGTAAACGATCCTTCGGTATGAACAACACGCCCCGATAGCTCGGATCTGTAATCGAATATATTTTGCTCACACCCCACGGCTCCCGCATGTAGGCGCTGCCGGTCAGCATTCCACCGTCCAAGTATGTTTTAATCCCAATAATGCGTAGCATGGGGTTTTCCGCGCGGAGTTCATGGTTGGCGACCGCCCGAATACGGTTCGTGATATCAGTCAAAGGGCCGATGGTGTCGATGTGGTGCGAGATACTGAGTCGGACGGTCAGGTCACCTTGCCTTAACATCCTCTGATATTGCTGGATGTCGTCAGGGCTGGCGTCGCGATCGCAAACACCGGTGATTCCCACGTTGTTGTAATCTTTGAAGAGTTCAAGGGTTCGTCGATAGCGGTCCTCGGCGGTTGGCTTCCGGGTTGAGGGCTCGACCTTTGCGTAGCGGGTGCAGCTTCGCAGGATGCCCGTTGGTTCACCCGATTGCGGATCTTTCTCCGCGTAGCCAGGGCCCCCATCAGTAACCTTGAAATCCTTATCGATGCCGCTGAGTTTGAGCGCCAGAGTATTCAGGGATGCATCGGGGCCGGTCGAGAAGATCACGGGATGCTTTGGCGCGGCTTCATCCAATTCCAGCCGGCTGGGATAGCGCTGCTCGCGCAAGCGTGTGATGAACACCTGGCTCACTTGAATCCATCGCCCGGACTCAACTCTGGTGGCGCGCTCCTTGATGTAGTTAAGGACATCCTGGACCGACTCCATGTCTGGAATGGGGTGATCGAACTCGGTCATTGCGGCATCGGGATGAACGTGGGAGTCGATTAAGCCGGGGAGGACAAGTCTGCCCTTCAGATCGAGAAGTTTGGTTTCCGCAGCACGGGTCTGGAGCACCTCTTGGTCGGTTCCAACCTTAACAATTCGGCCCGCTTTGATTCCGATCGCTTGGGCGATGGAGAATGACCGATCGACCGTCGCTATCTTCCCATTGTGCAAGATCAGGTCCGCGTCAGCGGCACTTGAGTCCATGTGGAAAGCGGTAAGAGCCAAACAAAAGACGATGGTGAAGACTTGAACGCAGAGACGCGGAGACCACGGAGGCCGAGGGAGAGCTTCTGGATGGATCAGGCTATGAAGCGGAGCCTCCTCTCCATGAACCGGCGATGGGAGGGCGGACTTCCACATCCGCCCTAACTGGTTTTCGCATAAAAAAAATGGGCGGACGTGGAAGTCCGCCCTCCCAGGTTCATGGTCTGAATGCATTCGCGAAGCGAAAGGAGGCTTTGCATGAACGAGGATGCGAAAGACAGGCACCTCCTCCCCCAAACTCTCTCCTCTACTTCGTGGAAGAGAGGGAGATGGCGGCGGTAGCTTAGGTTCTGCCAGGCTTACCTCGAACGTGCAGCGCCGATACGGCGCACGGAGTCCAATAATACCCGGAGAGTTCGGATGACGATGGGCCGGCTCTGTGCAACCTTGAACCTGCGGATGCGAGCATCCGCGCTCCGTTTCGGCTGTGGACATGGCTTTTGGGTGGTGGATATTGAATATTTCGATATACCGCACCGTCACGCAATTCTATAAAGGAGATCGCTATGCAAATGATAACACCTCGGATTCTCAGTCTTGTTTGTCTTCTTGGCGGCTTCACTTCTTCGTTGTTTGGGGCTGAAAGCGAATGGCCCCAATGGCGTGGGCCGAAGCGGGACGGGCATTCGCCCTCAACAGGGTTGCTCCCGAAGTGGCCTGCTGGCGGTCCGTCTTTGATGTGGAAGGCCACTGGCTTGGGGACGGGCTATTCGAGCGTGTCGCTGGGCAACGGAACAATCTTCACTATGGGCGACAGTCTCTCGGACAGTTTCGTTCACGCCATTGATCTGGCAGGGAAGCCTCTTTGGAAAGCCAAGGTCGGCAAACCGGGGGGCAACTATCCCGGGCCTCGCTGCACGCCCACGTCTGAAGGGGGCCACGTTTTTGCGCTTGGACAATTCGGAGACCTCTTGTGCGTGGAGGAAGCTTCCGGCAAGGAGATCTGGCGCAAAAACCTTGAGAAGGATTTCAACGGCCGGATGATGTCGGGCTGGGGCTATTCTGAGTCCCCGCTCGTGGACGGAGACAAAGTGGTTTGCACGCCCGGAGGCGCGGACGGAACGATCGTTGCCTTGAACAAGAAAGATGGCTCGGTGGTTTGGCGGAGCAAAGATTTCAAGGATTCCGCCGCGTATTCGTCCCTGGTCGTTGCTGAGATTGGCGGTGTACGTCAATACATTCAGCTTACGGATAGCCACGTTGCGGGCTTCGCCGCTGCAGATGGACAAGTGCTCTGGCAGGCAAAACGCCCGGGCCGAACCGCAGTGATTCCGACCCCGGTGGTTCAAGGAGACCTGGTATATGTCACTTCCGGCTATGGCGTCGGGTGTAATCTCTTCCGAGTGAGCAGTAGTGGCAGTGGCTTCAAAGCAGAAGAGGTGTATGCGAACAAAGGCATGGTCAACCACCATGGCGGCGTGGTGCTGGTGAACGACCATATTTACGGTTATTCTGACGGGAAAGGCTGGGTCTGCCAGGAGTTCAAAACCGGCAAGACGGTCTGGGAGGAGAAACAGAAGCTGGGGAAAGGGGCCATCAGTTACGCTGACGGGCACCTGTATCTGCGAAGCGAGGGCGACAAAGGAACAGTGGCCTTGATCGAGGCGACCCCTCGAGGCTACAAAGAGTCGGGGCGCTTTGATCAGCCTGACCGGAGTGAACAGAACAGTTGGCCTCATCCAGTCATTGCCGGTGGACGGCTTTACCTGCGTGATCAGGATTTTTTGCTTTGCTACGATGTGAAGTCGAAATAGGTGGAGAATTCATCGGGTGCGTAAATTCGTGTCATTTCGTCTCACGGTCGAAGAGCCCAGGGTATTTGAGGGTACTTGCGAGTACTTCCGGGTATGAAAAATCAAGCTTAGCTGTAGCGGCGAGGGGTTGGCCCGGGAAAACCGAGGCATTCCACGGGCAGGAGGGAATCAACGGTCGGGGGTGCACGTGAAGCTGGCTCGGAGCCCGTAGCGGGCACTGGGCGCATCGTGGAACTCGAGACACCGCGCGGATGTACCCTCGGCGCCGAATGAAACGCCTGGGACTGGCAGACGTGCGGCTTTGGTTCGGATTCGTGCTCGTACCGCCAGGCCGGGCTTTTCATTTTCTCGCATTGGGGCCGAGCAGGCGATCCTGGTGGGCGATTGGGCTCACATCTGAATAGAGCCATCGTCGCGAGCGCGGGACAAATATCGCCTCCTGTGCGATGAAATCGTGGTTTCGGGCAAAGCTCACCATTGCTTTCCAGGCGGGTTCTGCCAATAGGAGCAGGGCATCGATGTGCGGGATGACGCGAATTTCGTGACGCTGGATTTGATCCTGCCGGCGCCGCTCTTGCTCGACCTTAGCGGCGGCGAGTCTATCGCGGAGTCTAGCTTTCCCCGATTCCTGGTTTTGCCGGCGCAGACGGTGGCCTAACTCCCTTTCATAGCTCTGAAAGTAGGCCTCGATCCGATCGAGTTCACGGTGAAGATAGTTTTGTTGCCGTTGGCGGATGGCCGTCAGGTCACCGACCATCTCGTCCTTCAGGGCGATCTCGATCAGCCAGCGCCAGCCTGAAGGATCGGCGGTGGGCCAAAGCATGGGCTGGTCCGGTTTGGGATTCGGGTCGCAGAACTCAAGGGCCCTGGCTAGCGAGTCATCTCGCTGCCCGTCAGGAAGGGAGATTGCGACGCGATAGGCCGACCAGTGTTGATCGATCGCCTGGACTTCGCATCGGATCAAAGCGAGGAGTGAAAAATGCCAGGTGGCGGCAAAATCCTTTTCCAGTTTCCAGCGGAGCGTGCCTGGAATCTGGTTGTGCCATAACTTTGCAGCCACCTCAGGACCAGGGGCTCCAGGGTTCTCGGACGGTTGGAGCACCATCCGCTGGAGGGTCAAAGTCGAGGGTCGGAGAGCTTCCGCCAAGTGGAAGGTCAACGGACAGCCCGGGAACACTTCCTTTTCCGCATCCCGAGGCGCGCTTTCCCCAATGGAGGGAAAATAGATTTCAGTCTCAACAAATTGGCCGTCCGAGTTCCAAAGGCGAGCGGCTTGACCCTCGGCGACGACCCGAAGGCGATCGTACCATGCTCGCTCAGAGACAGCTCCAAGACGATCCAGCCCTTCCTGAAAGAAATCGACGAGGCCGGCCGGCTCCGGTGGGAACTTGTCAAGTCTCATGAATCATTAAACGGCTTTTGATTGCCTCGGTGACTCAGCAGACGATCACAACGATTCGTAATCCTTGGCGAACAGAGTTTCATCGAGCTGTTTGATTTCGGCAAAGTTGGCGCGAGCGGCGGCGAGCTCTACTCCAAGAGATTGGAGCGATGCGGCAACGCCATCAGTGGCGTCGCGCCAACGGCGGAAGACCTCTTCGGCGAATTCGTCGCTGCCCAGGCGGTCACCCAAGATCAAACCTGCTTCGCCTACCACCAATTCGAAGAGGTTAAGCTTATCCTGGAGAATGGTCAGGAGATGTTCTTGGAGAGTTCCCAGTTGGACGAGGTTATAAATGCGAACAGGATACTGCTGGCCAATGCGGTGCAAGCGACCGATGCGTTGCTCGATTTCCATCGGATTCCAGGGCAGGTCGAAGTTGACGAGCTGGTGGCAGAATTGCAGGTTGCGCCCCTCGGTGCCGCTGTGAGTCAAGAGCAACGCCCCGCCGCGACGCCGAAATTCCTCGGTGATGGGTTGGCGCTGAGGCGCGGGCGTTTGACCGTTGATGACGAAAGTGGGAATGCCGCTTGCGGTGAGCCGATCGGCGACGGTTGCCTGGGTTTCAAGGAACTGGCTGAAAACGACCACGCCCCCTTCTGATTTGGTCAGGGGAATCAGCAAGTCGCATTTCCGCGCCCAACTCTGCTCGAGGGGAGCGGTTTCGACCCACTTTTTGGAAGCGTCGGTCTGAGGAAAGGACCCCAACGCCTGCCGCCAGGCGGCGGGGCTACTGCCGGCGGTCTGGAGGAGGAGCCGACCCCACAAGCTCGACTGGCTTGGATTTAGTTGGGCGAGCGCCACTCGAAGCTCGTTGTCCCATTTGTGCCAGAATTCACGTTCGGATCCCTCCGCCTCGAAAAGGATGGATTCGGCCTGACGTGGAGGGAGCTTGATGCCCGCGTTGGCCCGAGTGTTACGGATCATCACCTGGCTCAAGAGGCGGCGCAACTCGTCGGGCTCTCGCGGCTTGTGTGGGGACTCCTTATCCACGAACCGCTCCCGAAACTCCTTGGGGGAGGGGAGCTGTCCGGGCTGGAGCAACGTCACCAGATTGTGAAGCTCCTCGAGCGAATTCTGTACCGGTGTCGCGGTGAGCAGGAGCAGAAACTGACGAGGCAAGGCATTGACCGCCTGCCAAGCCTGCGAGGTTCGATTGCGTAAATAATGTGCTTCATCAACCACCAGCATGTCCCAACCGATGTTTTGGGCACTTGCCAAGTGAGCCGGCTGTTTCAGGGTGTGGAGCGAGGCGACGATGGCATTTTGCTTCGCCCAAAAGCCAGAGGGGTCGGCTCGGAATGCGGCTTGATTTGTGGTGGCGGTGGGCAGATCGAACTTCTCCTGGAGTTCCTCCTCCCACTGGTCAACGAGAGAGGGCACCGTCAATACGAGAAAGCGTTTGATCATCCCGCGGGTCAAATACTCCTTGATTACGAGCCCGGCCTCGATGGTCTTGCCAAGCCCAACTTCGTCGGAAAGCAGGGCCCTTCCTCGGAAGGGGCCCAACACGCGCAAGGCGGTGCGGATTTGGTAATCGAGCTTCTGAATGTGGCAATAAGGCAGCGCCAACAAATCATCTGACTGATTGGAAACCCACCAAACCGCGGCGCGCTCGATCAATTGATACGAGCGCAGATCCGTGTCGGACAGGAGGGTTTCCTGGAACTGGAGCTCGGGCAGATGGATATTGAGAGGAACGGTTGGGACGGACAGCGGACGCCTTTGCTCCTGGGGCGGATTAGATCGAGCGGGAGCTTTAGATTCCTTCTGCTGTGCGATTTCCGCGTGCCGCGCGGCTTTTCGGGCTCGAAGCTGGTCCCTTTCGAGTTTCTGCGCATGGCGGGCCGCAGCCTCTTGCTCCGCGCGGACGTTTTGTCGTTCTTCGCGACGAAGGACTTTTTCAACCTCGGAAAAGCCCGGTTCCGCAACTAATCGCCTGAGTGGATTGAACGCGGGACCTAGCTGCTGGGCCATGTCCTGTATCTCTTGAGCGAGCCAATCCCATGGAGGCCCATCGATTCGGAGCGGCACCGCCTGCCTGTTATTCCTGGAGGGTTTCTTAGACGTGTCTGCCTGAATGAGTCCGATTCGTATTGCTTTGTCCGGGACCGCAAACAGCTTTTGAAAGTATCTCAGCTTCGCACGAATGGAGGAGAGGTGATGGCTGCTCGTGGCTCGTGTCGAACGTTTGGAAGGAATTTGGTGGCCGCGCCACTCCCACGTCAGTTCGCTGACGCCCGTACAGAACACGCGCAGCTCGACCACATTCTCGGATGCGGGACGTCGGGACCACAGGAAATGGATAACTCCCTTCTGGCAATCCAAGATAACCGACAGCGCATAGCAGTGAGTAGAAGGTTCCAGCCCGAATAGTTCAGGCACCTTTTCGGCTGCGATGCGCATCTGAAAAGTCTTTCGCTTATTGATTCGGACGTCAAGGGGTGGACGAACTGCTGAGTGAGGTTAGTTTCGCTTGAAGAAATCCTGAGACCGCGAACAGACTCGTGCGCGATGGAAATAGAAAACCGAGAATTACCTGCCACCGAAGAGGAGCTGGAGGAACTTCTCAGTCGGCCAAGTCCGAAGTTGGTTCAGTTCATTCGAACGGTGGAGAGCCCGCTGTTGCTTCTGGGGGCGAGCGGGAAAATGGGACCGACGTTGGCGCTGCTGGCGCGGCGGGCGGCCGAAGCAGCGGGACATCGGTTGCGGATCGTAGCGGCCAGCCGTTTCTCGGAGGAGAAGACCAGGCGCTTGCTGGATGGCAACGGAATAGAAACCTTCGCGTGCGACCTGTTGGACCGAGACTCGGTCAAAGCTCTGCCCGAGACAGCACACCTAATTTATCTGGTTGGTCTAAAGTTTGGCACTGGTACCAATCCAGCGATGACTTGGGCGGTGAATACGATAGGTCCTTCGCACGTGGCGGAGCGTTTTCCACAGGCTCGGATTGTAGCGCTTTCGACAGGTAATGTTTATCCCCTGAGTACGGTGGCAAAAGGAGGAGCCATCGAGAGTGATCCGCTGACTCCGGTTGGCGAGTATGCCAATGCGGCAGTAGCTCGGGAGCGCATTTTCGAGTATCACGGGAGGAAGCAAGGCACGCCGATGGTTCTGTTGCGGCTGAATTATGCGGTCGATCTTCGCTATGGCGTCCTGCTGGATATCGCCCAAAAAGTGTGGAGCGAGCAGCCCGTGGATGTGACAACGGGGTATTTGAATTGCATCTGGCAGGGAGATGCGAACGAGATGATCCTGCGAGCATTGGACCTCGCGCAGAGTCCCCCCTTGGCGTTGAATATGACAGGCGGGGAGGTGCTTTCGGTACGTCACCTTGCGATGCGTTTCGGTGAGTTAATGGAGAGAGAAGTAACTATTGCCGGCACGGAAGCCCAGACATCGCTGTTGAGCAATTCCGCACGTATCTTTCAGCTATTGGGGAAGCCGGCGACACCGCTAGACCAGGTCGTCCGATGGACAGCGCACTGGGTGATGGGCGGTGGACGGACTCTCAACAGACCGACGCATTTCGAGGTCCGAGACGGAAAGTACTAGTGCCGTGAGCCGGCAGGCTATCGGATTCGCCGCCGAATTGGGTCAAAGGTTTCCGGTCCACTTCCGCGCTCCGCCACAGCTTGAAGCATTCTCTAGAAGGTCGATCGCATGGCTGGTGATCTCAATGTCCAACTGTTGAGTGAAGAGCCCGATTTTTCTTCAGCCGTGCGTTGAGACCATGAACCTGGGAGGGCGGACTTCCACGTCCGCCCTCCCGTCGGCGGTTCATGGACCCTATTAAGAAATGTTGGGTTTTGACAAATGATGAACGGGATTTTGCGGCTGGTAGAACCGGGGTCTTGGTGGTGAATCCTATCCGCTGAGCGCTCGGGTAGTGTTCAAATGTCCTGTTAGAAGTTTTTTGGAGAAGACTTTTGCGGTCGATCCGGCGGTAACCAATTCGAACTCAAACAGTTGGAGCGCGCGCCTTGGCAGGACCAGCTCGATTTCAAATGTCTTGTAGGACATTTGGGCTTCTCGAGGCAGATCGCTGCGTCCATGTTGCATAACCCGCAGGGGACTCTGCGGCTAAACGAGCACGAGATCGTTTTCGATTTTCATACCTGGATCATAACAGGGGGCATAGGACAAATACCGTCCAATACCCAAAAGAAAGGGAAAAGGGTGGTGAGTTACATCAAACGGATCCTGTCATTTAAAGAATCGAAGACCACAGGCGGAAAATCGATTCGCGGCTCGGTGGTGCTTGGATTAGTGAAGTATCTCAGGGTCCAACAGACCCCAAGGCCCGAGCATGGTGAACTTCGTTTTGCGCCAGGGGCCGTATCTGGTTCGCCGCTACTTTGGCAACAGCCACCGTCCGTCCGTTGAAAGTCGTGAACTCAACGGTAAACTGGCTGCCCCCTTTGTAAGTATGGACGACGGCCCCGACATCACCGGCCTCCAAGCCGTGCTCTGGCAAGTCCTCTGTCAGCGCCACACAGTCGAGTTCAGCGATCATCGGGTAAGGATACGCTGTGATAAAGCGCGGCGCAAGGTCCCCGGTTTCGATCAACCAGGCCGTCCGCACACGCGGTGTTCGTGTGGAGGGTGTTTCCAACGGTCCTTCGACCAGGTACATTACACCGTTGGGATCCTCAACCGAATGTGCCACGGTATTGTTGAGAGGATGCTTCTGAATGGCTTGGGCCAGCAACTGCCATTGTTCGCGCGGCGGAAGCCAAAATGCACGAAAAAACGCGCTTTACCGCCACCGATGGGATGGGCCGGATCGAGGAGGTAATTTTCAATCTTGCCGCGCGGGACGAGCGCTTGTTCTGCGTGCGGAAGTTTCATCCAGTTCGCCGAGACTCTATCCAGCTCTAGAGGTTCAAGACAACTCGCATCCAGCCTGACGTTGAAGCGATCTTTCCCTCTGATGTCGTCAACGGGTCGGTCAAAACTAGTGCACCGAAGCACGGTGTACTCGGCAATGAATCTCCTGCTTTGCTATGGAGCTGTGCGATCGCCGAATCGCGTTCTTAGCAGTCTCGTATGCGCTTGGTTGAGTTGCGGCGGAACAGCCCTCATTCGGTTCCCAAACTCACCTTCGGCTGGAGAAGCCTACCAGTCCGTTTCGCGGAAATCTTTCAGAAATTTGCCCCAGATGTGCTCGCCGGTGTTGAAGCCATTGATGATGGGGTCCACGATGCGCGCAGCGCCGTCCACGATATCCAGCGGTGGATGGAACTGATGGTCGTGTATCTTCCGCGCGGCTAAATGGGCCGGGTCCTCGTCGTTCACCCAGCCGGTGTCCACGGCGTTCATGTGGATGCCATCGGCGTGATAATCGGCAGCCGAGGTGCGGGTCATCATGTTGAGCGCTGCTTTCGCCATGTTAGTATGCGGGTGGCGCGTTGTCTTGAATCGACGGTAGAACTGACCTTCCATTGCGGAAACGTTAACGATGTGCTTGTCCGGCTCGGGGCTTCGCAGCATCAGTGGCTTAAGCCGGGCGTTGAGAATGAAGGGTGCGATGGCATTGATCAGGTGGACTTCCAGTAACTCGACCGAGGGCACCTCGGCAAGTTGCATTCGCCAGGAATTGTACTGGCGCAGATCGACTTGCTGCAGGTCCTGGTCGAGTTTGCCTCCCGGAAAAAGCGCCTTTTGGACCGTCAGCTCCCCCGGGAGCAAGGGGACTTGGGATAATTCCGCTGAATTAGTGAGTTGAATCCTTTCGGTCTCGCCGGGGGCCTCCCGGACACCCGGGCCGATTTCTGACAGCAGACGATAACCTCGTAAGCCTTCATAGCGGCCAAGCAGAGCCTGCGTCTCCCTCGATAACGAATCCAGCGAAGTCCGTTCCCGGGCCATCATGTGCTCATAAAAGGACGGCGGGCGCCGCACGGTCTGGCAGGCGTTGTTGATGATAAAATCAAGTCTGGCGCGGGTGGTCATCAGATGCTGGCAAAAGGCTTCCACGCTCGCCGTGTGGCGCAGGTCCAGTCCGAAAATTTCCAGGCGGTCACGCCATTCGATGAAATCCGGCTCCCGCGAGTAGCGCGCCGCGGAGTCGCGCGGGAAACGCGTCGTCACGATGAGGTGGGCGCCCGAGCGCAGCAGCCGAATGCCCGCCTGGTAGCCGATCTTGACGCGCCCACCGGTGAGCAGTGCGACGCGGCCCCGCAGGTCGGCACGTTCCGTGCGTTTCCGGAAATTCAGATCGGCGCACTCCGGACAAAGCTGGTCGTAGAAGTGATGCACATCCGAGTAGTGCTGCTTGCAGATGTAACAGTGTTGCGGCTCGAGGCGATCGCAAGAATTGGGATCATCTTCAATCTCGTCCACCTGAACGCCTGGCGCTGGTAAGGGGTTGGGAGTCATGAACACGGGCCGGCGGCGCAATTCCCGGATACCGGTCCGGTTCAAGACATTTTGTTCCCGCTTTATCTTCTCCCGCTTCCACTGGCGGATTCGGGCTTTGATGAACTGGCGCTTCGCTTTTGGATCGGGCAGGAAAATCTCAGCTGCGACCCTGTTCAGCCGCGAGTATTCCTCTGGGGACAGGCAAGTCATCAAGGCACGGTTGGCAGCTACTTTTTCCAAGACCTGGATCGCGGCGCGTAGTTGTTCAGATGTATCGTCAGTGGTCATCGGTGCTAAAAGCTTCAAGGTTGACTCGCCTAAGCCAGCAGACGCGAACAGTAGTGTTGAATCAGGTCCTAGAAAAGGCTGAAAAGACCTCCGTCCGTGCTCAGAATTGGGATGAATATCGGGCGACAAGCCTCCATCCACGGAGAGCCTCTTTCTCTTCAATCGTGCGTTGAGACTATGAACCTGGGAGGGCGGACTTCCACGTCCGTCCATTGTTATTTTGATAGAGCCAGTCAGGGCGGACGTGGAAGTCCGCCCTCCCGGTGGCGGTTCATGGAAACCCATTACGAAATGTTGGGTTTTGAGGAATGGTTAACGGGATTTTCCGCCTGGTAGAAGCGCTGAGACTCGTTGGAGGTCGAAACTCATCTTGTAGAGCAGCATGCTCTTCGACCTTAGGCTTGGACTCCTTCGCGGATCTGCTAACCTACGGCGTGTCACTAGACCAGGAGCGAAGCCACCCGCAGCGTTTTGCCGGTGAATTCAGGACTACGCATTGGAGTGTCGTCCTGGCGGCGGGTCTCAAGCTGTCCTCTGTTGAGTCGAGCGAGGCGCTGGAAGCGTTGTGCGCGGCCTATTGGTATCCTCTCTACGCTTTCGTGCGACGCCGAGGCTACAAGCCTGACGAAGCCAAGGATTTGACTCAGGGTTTCTTCGAACGACTGCTGGAGAAGAATTATGTCGGGCAGGCGGACCAAGGCCGCGGGAAGTTCCGCACATTCCTGCTAAGCGCGTTAAGCCACTTTTTAGCCGATGAATGGGACAGCACCCAGCGAGTCAAGCGTGGTGGCAGACATACCTTCGTCGCCTTTGACGCCGCCACGGCTGAGGAGAGATACCGCTTGGAACCGGTGGAGCCGTTGGATCCCGCCAAGCTCTTTGAGCGCCGCTGGGCCACCACTCTAATTGACGCCGCGTTCGCAAGGCTGGAGGCCGAATTCTCCGCTCGCGGACAAGGAGCTTTGTTCCACGAGCTCAATCGTTTCCTCCTGGCAGAACAACGGGAGGAGACTTATGCGGATGTGGCCCCACGCTTGGGCATGACCACAGCCGCCATGAAAATGTCGGTATCGCGCTTGCGTCAGCGATGTCGCGAGCTACTTCGAGAACAAATCATGGACACGGTGTCCAGTCCCGAGGAAGCCGAGGAGGAATACAGACAGTTAATGGCGGTATTACGAGGTTAGGGATTGTTACCTTTCCTCCATTCTGCCTCAGAACCGTGATATGCGCACATTTCGTCGAAAGCCATGACCGTGAACTCCGTATGCCCCAAGTGCGGCAAAGCGCTGCCGCCAGACTCGCCGGGGCGTTGTCCAGAATGCGTGCTGGGACTGCTGGACGAAGTCACCCGCCTGGAGACGGCTCCAAACGGGGCCAACTTCCCGGTTTCCCCAAGAATTGATCCCGGGCCGAGTGAAGCTGCGCCCGCAACGTTTGGGGATTATGAGCTGATCGCAGAGATTGCCCGCGGTGGAATGGGCGTGGTGTATAAAGCCCGGCAGCGATCGCTCAACCGGATCGTAGCGGTGAAAGTGATCCTGGCGGGCCGATTCGCTGGGAAACAGTTGATCCAAAGGTTTCGCGGCGAGGTTACTGCCGCTGCGGTTCTACAACATCCCAACATCGTGGCTGTCCACGAAGTGGGCTTCCATGAGGGTCAGCATTTTTTCTCGATGAACTTCATCGAGGGACAGAATCTCGCGGAGTTAGTCGGCAACCGTCCGTTGTCCGCTGAGAGAGCCGCGCGCTACCTCCGGCAGATCGCCGAAGCAATCCACTACGCCCATAGCCAGGGCATTCTCCATCGTGACCTGAAGCCTTCGAACGTGCTGATCGAATCTGCGACGGACCAACCGCGAGTCACGGATTTCGGGCTGGCCAAACAGCTCGATGGCGAGTCCAGTCTGACAGTTACTGGCCAAGTGCTCGGATCGCCCAATTTTATGCCACCGGAGCAAGCCAGTGGCAACCGAGGCAAAGTAGGTCGAGCCAGCGACGTTTATGGACTTGGGGCTATTCTGTTTTACCTCCTGACTGCCCGGGCGCCGTTTCAGGCGGACTCTCTTGAGGGTATCGTGACCGAGGTCCTTAATACCGAGGCGGTGTCGCCGAAGTTGCTCAGTCCGCAGGTGCCGGCCGATCTGGAAACCATTTGCCTGAAGTGTTTGGAAAAGGAACCGGCCCGCCGTTACCAGACCGCCCAGGAACTTGCCGATGAACTAGGGCGGTTCCTGGACGACGAGCCGATACTGGCCCGGCCTGTGTCACGTGCGGAACGCCTTTGGCGGTGGTGCCGCCGGAAGCCGGCGCTGGCAGGGCTATCCGCAGTGATCGTTCTGCTCGTGCTCCTCTTTGCGGTTGGCGCGCCCATCGCACTACTCCTGATCAATCAGGAAAGGCGTCGGGCGGAAAATGAATCGGCTCTTCGGCGTGTGCAATTGTATGCGACGGAGGTTGATTTGGCGGGGGCGGCCCTAGCGAACGATGACGTCAATCAGGCTCGAAGTTTGTTAATGAGACAATGGCCAGCGGCGGGCTCGACCAACGACCTCAGGGGATTTGAATGGCGATACCTTTACGGACAATGCGGAAGCGACGAATCCGCGACCCTCGGTCATCATGAACACCCGGTGCAGGCGGTGGCCTTTTCTCCCGTCAATACGCTGCTGGCATCCTGGGAAGGCGACGGAACGGTCAAGCTCTGGGATTATCAGACCCAAAAACTCGTGACTTTGCTGCGCGTGTCGAAGGCCGACGCTGGAGCACTTGGGTTCGGAAGCCCCTCCGCATTGGCCTTTTCGCCGAATGGACAGTTGCTGGCCGCTGGCTGCGGCCAGGATATTTATTTGTGGGACGTCGCAACACAAAAGCGAACCGGGATGCTGCCCCAAAGCGGGGTGGTGAGCTTTCTTGCATTCACGCGGGACGGGAAAACGCTGGTCTCCACGGGTCAGGACGGTTTCATTTACCTGTGGGATGCTGCCGCCGGCAATCGGAGCGAACCGGTTTCATTCAGGAGCGAGATTGGCCAGGTTTGGAGACTCGCAATCTCGTCCGACGATAAAATATTAGCGGGTTGTGGCCCGAGTCCAACTGTTGGAACGTGGGATATTTCGGATAGGAAGAAACCGTTTCCGCTGCCTTTGCCCGAAGAGCACCTCGCCTGGGTAACGACTATCGCGTTCGCGGCGCAGACCAACCTTCTGGTCTCGGCCGGCACTGGCGGGGATATCATCGCCTGGCATCTCAAAGAGAACGGGGAGTTGCTCTCCCGCCGTAGGTTGCCTTTGCCCGCGGGTGGCATTGGTCCCGTGAACGCCCTTCTGTTCGCGGCTGACCCTAACAGACTCATTTCGGCGGGGGCCGACGACAATATCACCGTTTGGGATCTGTCAGGCAAGGAGCCCGCGATTCGGCTCAAAGGTCATCGAAAAGCAATTACGGCTCTGGCGGTGACTGCGGATGGAAGAACCGTTGCTTCCGGCGGAATGGATGGCTCGGTGAAGCTCTGGGATATCGCCTCTGCCTGGCAAAAAAAGCATGCTCCACCGGCGATGTCGCATGGCCGCTGGGCGTTGGCGGTGGCGTTTTCGCCTGATGGCAAATTGCTCGCCTCTGTCGCCTCCAAACAGGCAATTAAATTGTGGGACACGGAAACCGAAAAGCTCCTTATCGAGATCGAGACAGGGGCGACGGAAGCTGATCGCCTCACTTTCTCTCCGGACGGCAAATTTCTTGCCACCGAAGAACTCGGCAAGATCCATATCCGCCGCGTCCCGTCACTCGAAGTAAAGGAGACGGTCACCGGGTCCCGCCCGTTGTTCTCGTCGGACGGCTCTGAACTTATTTATTTTTCTAAGGAAGCTCAGCAAGGAGGGGTTCATCGCCGCAACCTGACCACAGGCAAGGAACGCGTGTGGGCGACCGAATGGAATTATCCGGCTGTGTTGGCGCTTTCCGGGGATGGCCGTCTAGTCGCCGGGTCGTCCGATAACGGGATCTGGATGGCTGTCGGCGAGGCCACCAGCTGTCACTGGGTTGAACTCGGTCAGCACCGTGCGTGGAGCTTAGCATTCGCGCCTCCTGCAGGCCGTTTCCTGGCTAGCGCCGGTGGGGATGGTGCGGTCCGTGTTTGGGACCTGACGAGTAGCCATGAACTTACATCGCCGCTCACGCCGCTCACGCCGCACCACGGACGAGCCTGGGCTGTCGCCTTCTCACCGGATGGCCGGACCCTGGCTACAGGCGGCGATGATGGAGCGGTGCACCTATGGAATTTTCCCTCTCTCCAGGAAGCCGCCATCTTGAGGGGTCACACCGGCCCAGTCGATGGGTTGACCTTCTCGAGTGATGGAAATCAGCTCGCGAGTTGCAGCGGTGACGGGACGGCTCGAATCTGGCGGGCGCCCAGCCTCAAGGAAATCGCTGAAGAGCAAAGGGCCAGGGACGATGGGAAGAGCTTCGCGCTACGCTCTTCTGGTTTGCGATGAAGGGGCCTTTGCTTGTTTCCCCTGCCTCCCGTCGATCGATTGTTACCTTTTCCCGTTGTTGCCTCAGAATAGAGATAACTGAGTCTTGACCACGGGTAAAAGGGAGTCAGCGGCTCTTAACCCACGGGAAGGCTCCAATAACCAACCATCCGAAGGTCAATTATGTCCGTTGCTGAGAGCCCGGGTCACTTGCCCCTCACGAAGGTGTCTGAATGGACGGTGAGCCAATCCCGAAATGGGACACGAAACGCATCACGCCCGGATGCATTCACGCTCATCGAATTGCTGGTAGTCATTGCGATCATCGCGATTCTCGCCGGAATGCTCTTGCCTGCGTTGGGCAAAGCAAAAAGCAAGGCGCATGCGATTTCGTGTCTTAACAATCTGAAACAGCTCCAATTGGCCTGGCGACTGTACGCCGATGACCACGACGAGGTCATGGTGCCTGTTTCAATACGCCCCGCCAGTGGGTCTCAGTCTCAGTGGCGCAGCGTCGCCCCTTCATGGGCTCTCGGAGACGCGGCGACGGATACGACCATTGCCGGCATCACGAACGGCTTGCTTTACGGATATGCGCAGTCGCCTCAGATCTATCGGTGCCCCGCCGATCGTTCCCGAGTCGCGGGCCAGGCCCACTCCCTTCGTACCCGCAGCTATTGTCTGGATATCATGCTCAACGGGGACATCGGAGGGGCTATGCCGCCCCCGTTTGCCATCCGGCGCAGGACCATAGATTGGACCGACCCGTCGCCCTCCAATGTCCCAACCTTCGTTGACGTGCATGAGCAGTCCATCGGTGACTGCTCTTATTACCAGTCCTCCCCCTCACAGTGGGGAAATTATCCGGCTGTTCGGCATGGGAGTTTTGTCAACCTGGCCTTCGTGGACGGGCAGGTGGGCAGACAACGCTTGCGCTACACGGGAACCCGGTCGGTTGGTGCCGCTCCAAGGCAAGGCACCCCCGATTGGCAGGATTTTAGTTGGTTCACCAACCGCATGGCACTCCATTGAAGATCAAAGGGCCTTGTTACGCACCCCTGGGTTCCATTTTTTGCTAGGTCCATGGGCAGACTTCCAGTCGTCAAAAGGGAGAGGAACCCCTTGCGTTTACCACGGACATCTCCCAAAGACAGCGCAGCGACTGATGAAGGCCTCCAGAGCTCCCTGGTAGCGCTCGTCGAGACACGCATCATCGAAAGCCTCTACAGCAAATAGAATGAGATCTGGGCACTGTCATTAGCTTGCACGGACCCCGCTAAGGTATATGCATATGTCATATAGTCGGTTTTGGGTGCTAGAGTGCTAGGACCCCTGTCAGCATTGGGTTTTACTGATGTTTTGGGTGCTAGGACCTAGCGGGCTAAGGTGCTAGGTCGCAATTTAGTTCAAAGGTCAAAGCGCCGAGCTCAAGGTTTTCAGCGGCTCGCGGGGAGCCTTCTCTGTCTTCAACCGTGCGTTGAGACCAGGAACCTGGAAGGGCGGACTTCCACGTCCGCCCATTCTCATCTTGGTAAAATCAGTCAGGACGGACGTGGGAGTCCGCCCTCCCGTCGCCGGTCCGTGGGCTCGTAGAAGCGGCGAGACCAGTTTTGCTGGTGAATGCTATCCACCGGGGCGCTCGATCAAATGTCCGGTTAGAAATTTTTTTTGGAGAAGACATTGAGCTCAGTCCGTCGATAACTTGATTGGGGCCAGGCTCATTGGAGATTTCACGGCCCCAGGCCATCACAATTTCAAATGTCTTGCCGGACATTTGAACGACTCTTTCCTCACCGCCCCGAGATGTGACCGGCCTTACGCTCTGGACCTGCAGCAAGCTACGCACGAGTACTTCCAGTCTCTGCAACGGGCACGCGGAGGGTAGCGGAGTGCGTGCGAGTAGTGACCTAGCCTTCGATCTTGCCGTTGACCGAGACGACAAAAGATGAACCTCGCTCCGCAGCTTTTGCTGCATCAATAATCTCCTTGAAGCACTTCGTAAATTTGTAGGCCTGGACCCAGAACGTCATGTTGGTCCAACCTGGCTTTAGGAAAAAGATGGTGTGACCGGCCTGCTTCCACGCTCGGATCTCGTGTGGATTCTTCCCAATGCGCACATCGGCGGTGATGATAATCAGGTCCTCCTCGCTCCGAAGCGCCGTCATCCAAGCGACATCCTCAGCGTTGGGCGGAAAGCGGTCCTTTAGATGAATGACGCTGTGATCGGGTGAGACGAATTGGTTGAGTCCTCGTGCAAGTTTCGGTGCGAGTATTATCGAAAAAGAATTTCAAGCGGCGAGCTGTTGCTCATACTCGACCGCGTCCCTCACGGACTTAACGTTGACCTCAAACCAGCGGGCAACCTCCTCGATGGAGCCGTTCGCTCGAACACTCCTGGCCAAAACTTTGGTAGGAACGCCATCGCAAAAGATGGTTGGTTGACCGAAATTGCGTTTCGGATCGAGGGCCACCTGTTTGTCCTTTCCCATCGGCCACCAACGTTCCAGGATGTTGCCCGCTCCAAATTCCAAGTCCTTGATGAATGGCCGCATGATTCCGCCGAATACGTGTTGACTTTCGACGATCTCTAATAAGCTGGGCTCGCCGGTCTCCTGATGAAGCTCGACGAACAGTTCTCGACCATCGGTCACAAACTGGCGTGTGCAAAAGGGATGGGCCTCATTGGGAAAGCGTTGAGCGGCTTTCTCGCGAGCCTTGTGAATCATCGCCCAAGTGACTCCGGCCTTCAAGAAGGCATCGACAAATCGCACCTCGATCAAATCAAGAAACCCAAGCGCGAGCTTGTGGTCGATTGGTTCTAACTGCCCGCACCAGAGCGGAGGAGCCGAGTAGTGCTTCTTGTTCGACTTGAAGCGATAGCCTTTAAGCCAGCGACGAATGCGACCTGCTGAAACACCACTCAGTCTCGCGGCTTCCGCGACCGAGTAAATCCCGGTATCTAGGTAAGTGATGTTGGTTTGCGGCATCCGGTCGAAGTCAATAAAGGCCCTACACGGCCATTATTCAACGGCAAAACTGTTTGGGAAATTGCGCTGGGCAAGAGACGCAGTGGCAGCGCACGAGACCGGCGAAGCCTCGATCACAGCATCTGGATTCTGTCGTCTTCGGAATCGGCCAGTTTCGTCACCTTGAAATCCCGCTATTTGCGACTTTGGATTTTTCAAGGTGGGTTTTGAACCTGATCCAGGGCGCTGCGGCGTTAGAGAACGCCGGCGAGAGACGGAACGAGAACTACGCATTGTCACTAGTTTGGACCGACCCCGCTACGGCGCGGCGAGAACAAATTCGAAAGACAAATTCAAAACGGGTTATGGTCTTGGATGGGAGGAATGGGAAGCATGGGAGTTATGGGAAGTCTCGAGCGTGTGCCATGCCGGCACGAGGGCTGGATGGCCAATAAGAGTTGGCCGGGTATGGCTGGCCAGAAAAATGGGACGGATGGGAAGTATGGGAGTCATGAAGAACGGCAGGAACGGTTAATTCTCCCGCGTGGAGATTACAAAACGCTGCTGTCTTCAGATTAAGAGTAGGATTAGGAGAAGAAGAAGTGGCATTAAAGGTGACAGTTCGCCTTCCTGCGGACCTACTGAGGCTTCACGAGCTGGAAGAAGCGGGGCACTTCAGCAGCGAGGCGTTGAAACTAAATCCGAATATGGAAGCCCGAAACAAATATGAAAGAAGAAAAGGGCAAATTCAAAACGGGTTATGGTCTTGGATGGGAGGAATGGGAAGCATGGGAGTTATGGGAAGTCTCGAGCGTGTGCCATGCCGGCACAGAAGGCTGGATTGCTAACAACAGTTGGGCTTGTTTGTGGCGGTTATTTGGCTCAGAGTTGGCCGGGTATGGCCGGTGAGAAATATGGGAAGGATGGGAAGAATGGGAGGTATGAGGAGAGGCGGGAACGGTTGATTCCGCCGCGTGGGGATTACAAAACGCTGCTGTCCTTCCAGAAAGCTGAGGTGGTCTATGACATCACTTTCCGCTTCGTCCATAGATTTCTAAGCAAAGGTGACCGCACCATTGACCAAATGATTCAGGCGGCACGATCAGGAAAGAAAAACCTCCTCGAAGGGAGCAAGGCCGGCACGGCCTCTAAAGAAACTGAAATCAAGCTGACGAATGTAGCCCGAGCCAGCCTTGAGGAGCTTTTGGACGACTATCGGGATTTTCTTCGCGCGCGTGATCTGCGAGAGTGGGAGAAAGATTCTAAAGAAGCCCTCTACGTCCGAAAACTCGGACGTAAACTGCCCCAAACGTTCGCACTTTATCGTGAGTTCATCGAAACTCGTCCGCCGGAGGTAACCGCGAACATTGCCCTCTGCCTTATTCACCAAACCAACTACCTCATTGACCAACAGCTCCGCCGCCTGGAGAAAGATTTTGTAGCTCAAGGCGGCCTCCGCGAACGCATGACGCGTGTCCGACTCGCGGCAAGAAAGAACGCCGGGAGTGGCTAGGGAGAAGCTTAGGAAAAATGGGAATTATGGGGAAGAATGGGAAGAATGCGAGTTTGAAGAGCGGCAGGAGGGCTTGATTCCGGCGTTTGGGCATTTACAAACCGCTGCTCTCCTTCCAGGTAAGAATAGGATTAAGATTAGGATTAGGATTAGGAGGTGGAAAAGAATTGGCAGTCAGGGGGACAGTTCGCCTCCCCGTGAACCTACTGGGGCTTCGCGAGCCGGAAGAAGCCCTTGGTGCTGCTGGGCAAGTTCGGAATTGAGACGTGAATGGCCTTCGAGTTCTCTTGAACAAGAACGTTGGGGAGACTCAGGTCCTGCCAGGCGGGAGGTGAAAGAGTTGGTGTGAACTGGAGCGTATAGCCCGTATCTGGGAGCGGCCAGCCGATGACAAGGCCATCGTTTGATGCCGGAGTGGAGATTCCCGAAGGGGATTCTGCCAACTTGAGCCACTCCCAGCTCACGTTGGTCGGGTGCTGATTTAGTTCCGGTCCCGGAAACGTTTCATCGATGGGCTGCGCCCTGGGTGCGCCAAGGATCTGAATGCGGCTAAAGGTGGTGGATTGTCCAACCTGGGAAACGTCGTTTGGCTGGTTGCCGAAGTAGGCGGTCAGCTTGCCACCGAAGGCGGTGCGAGTTGCGGCGGCGTCCGGAAGCGACAACGCGAGGGTGGCGCCGTTAGGGGCCGTAAGAGTGATGTTCGTGTCCTGCAAAAACGTCATGCGCCAGGTCCCAAGCGGCCCGGTGGGGCAGTCCAGGTGCCCAAGCGTGCCCGCGCCGTAGAGGAAGTCGTTGCTCTCAGGGGCGTTTATTTTGTAGCGGAGCCAGCCGCTGGCGGTGCCGTCCGGGTGTGACTGGATGTCGAGCATCACGACGCTGGGCTCGGCATAGTCGGGGGCGATCGAGCCGGTTGAGTTGGGAACGAGGAAGACATGGGCTTGGAAGCCGCTGTAGGTTGGCGGCGGAAACTCGCCAATCGAAAGTGCGTAAGTGACAGGGGCATTAGCTGCGCCGATCCACCCGTAGTCATTAGAGGTTGTGGCAGTGACAATGTTCTGGCGGTCGAACTCGTTTTGGCCGGAAAGGATTTTGAGTCCAGCGGAGGTCGTTTCGGATTTGATGGTTAGGGCCAGGCCGTTTGAAAGGCCAGGGGTGAAGCGGGCCACCGAACGGCCATTGTTGCTGATCCAGACTGTCCCAACTCGCCAAGGATCAACGGCGACAGCGATTGCATCTCCGAATCGGTAGCCTTGCCGGGTGATCTCACCCCAAGTAGCGCCGGCGTCGCCGGAATAATAAATCTTGTCGTAAGTATCTCCGTTTCGCTGACCGAGCACTGCGACCCGGTCGGCCACGGCATCCACATCGGTCACGTTCACGAAACCGGTCACGGTGGTCCAGGTGTTGCCGCCGTTGACGCTACGGGTCAGCCCCACGGGCTGGTCGCAACAAGTCCCAACCCAAATGTGGCCACCGACGGATGCATCAGCCGCCATCACGCCGTAGTTGGGCAAGCCGGTGTTGAGGAAGGTCCAAGCAGCCCCGCGGTTGGTGGACTTGTAGAGTCCATAGTTCTTGAGGAATAGATAACGTACGCCGTTGTCAGTAGCATCCACCTCCAAATCGGCATTCACATTCCACTGATCGCCATAATCCGCTGCGGTGGGCAGGCCGGTTGCCTTGGTGAAGTCGCCTCCACCATTGGTGCTTCGATACACGCCCCCGTCAGCGCCATTGTCGGTGCCGGCAATAGCCAAAAGGATATCATCGGGATTGTCGCGAGAAGCGATTGCACTGGTGATCGCACGGTTGTCCTGGTCGGGCAAACCAGCCTGAACCAGAACACTCCAGATCTGCCCGTTATCGGTGGACTTGAATATCCTGGGCCGCCAATTGTTCCGCTCATCGGCGCCGAGCGCGAGCAACCGGTCATTGTTGGCGAGGATGGCGTGGCAAAGCCCGAGATCGTCCGGAAACGGCAGTGTGCGTGTCGTAATATATCGAGAAACCGTTCCACTGGCGCCGCCATCGAGCACGACCGCGCCGCCATGGTCGGCCATCGGCAAATAAACACGGTTGGAATCCGAGGGGTGAAAGTTGACTTTGTAGTCCACGACCTCGTCAATGCCGTTGACGATGTACTGCCAGGATTTGCCGGCGTCGGTGGTGCGAAATGGGCCATAGCCGCCGGCCATGAACCAGCGGTTGGGGTCGGTGGGGTCCTGGAGCAAGGCGTTGCGGCCGCCTTCGATGAGGGTCGGAGCGGGTGTTCTCTGCCACCCCGGCATAGGGCCGTTCAGGGCATCGATCGGTGTCCACACTCCCGCGGTGGAACGGACTTGGGTACGCAGGCTGTCAGGCCCGCCGTTGTAGCCGCCGAAGATGCTGCCGGCTACGATGGTCCCATCCGCCAGGGCCGCGACGAGCGGAGCATCCTGCGCGCGGTCGATACCGGGCCAGGAGATATCCGCCCAGGTGTAGGTGGCCGGATTGGCCCAGTCGCTAGCGTCAACCTCGTAGAGCACAGACCCGAGGGTGGTGTTGCCACCGGCAATGAGCACCTTGCCGTTAGGTTCTCGAGTGATGCGCCAACAGCCCTGAGGTCCGCCGACACCTCCGTGATTGCCCGCGAGGTAGGTCCAGGAGCCGCCGTCGTTGACACTGACCCAGACGCCACCTGGCCCGTCGAATCCCGAGGCGCCGATCCAGATATCCGAACGACCGGCTCCCGGCAGGGAGATCGAGGTGAACTGGGCGTTTGCGAAGATGGCATCGCTGACTTTGACCCAATTTGTTCCGGCGTCGCTGCTAAACCAGAGGCCATCCCCTCGGGAACCCGCCCAAACTTCCTTGTCGTTTCCCGGGCGGATGGCGATGCATTCCCCGCCGAATCGCTCGGGGTCGTTGCCAGAGAAATGGATACCACTCTTGACTTGCTTCCAGGTGACGCCCCCGTCCACGCTTTTCCACACGCCCTGCTCCGAGCCGCCGGAGACGAAGCCAACGCATTGATAGACCACATTCGAATCCGCTGAGGCGACGGCGACGCCTTGCACCGTGTGCCCGGTGTAACTGGTCATGTCGCCGCTGAGGTAGATCCAATGCTCGCCGTGGTCGTCGGAGCGATAGATCCCGCCTACGTCGGTTCGCCCAAAGAGCCGGCCGGACGAATGCACCGCGAAGCCGGTGAACCACCCTCCGTCGTCGGTGTCCATCTGTTGGAACGTTCCGGGGATGACTCCAGTCCCCGCCGGAGTCAGCGGGGTGAAATTGGTAGCGCTGGCTGTCGTGCCATCAGGTGTCGTCACGGCGATGGGTCCGGCAGTGGCGCCAATAGGGACGATGGCAGTGATCTGTGTCGGCGAATCAATGGTAAAAGTCGCGACCGTGCCGTTGAAGGTGACCTTCGTGGCACCGGTGAAATTGACTCCCGTAATAATAACAGGACTCCCGGGCGTGCCGCTGGCGGGAATGGAACTGATCACGGGTGGTTGAGTCTGTGGTCCCCCTCCGCCCGGAACAACTTTCAAATTTAGGGGAGCGGTTACCAACCGATTCACCGTGATCCAGAGGCGCTGGTTCGCGGCGTCGAGCGTAGCAAAATAATCCACATCCGCGTTGTTTAGGCCGTTGCCAACCGCAATGGTGGTGGGCAATTGGGCCAGGGTATAGCCGTTGACGACCAGCACTGGGTGATCAAGGGCCGTGCCCGCCGGAGGGGCCAGTGTAGCATCCACGGCGTTTCCAGAAGCCACGATTTCCCACGTGGAGTAGATCGAATTGTAGCCCGTTGGGGTGTAAGTGACTGGCACTGCGCCCGCGTTTCCGACACCGGCCGGGCCGCTGGTTTTTACCGTCCCGGTCGCGGCGGAGAGGCTCGCTCTGGCCGCGCCCTCCATTTGTTTCACGACCTGGCCGACAGTACCATCCTTGTAACCTCCGGAGTGCGTTCCGAAGACCACGAACACCGAGTAGGCCAGGAGCATACCATCTGCTCGGCTTCCGGCGTAGCTTTGGCCGAGCGGGTCCGTTGAGTGCTGAAAATAGTCCCGTGGGTTCAGGTTCTGGTCCCCGTTGTTAAATCCTCCGGGCAATCCCCAGTTGCTTCCCCAAGTCAGGCGCTTGCTGCCGGTGGGACCCGCGTCTGGCAGGACGTAATTGAGGATTTGGTAGGCCCAGGCGTCGTCATCGATCATAGGCCCATTCAGTTTCTCAGTGCCGCGGACATCGATGTTCACGCGCGAATCGCTGCCTTGGTCCTGAACGGTGATGGGAACAGTCGCGACATGACCCATCTCCGCGTCGGCTTGCGCGGGATCGGTCCACTGCATTGCATAGGGGATGGTGTTCGGCTCGTTGTCACGCCAGCCGGATGCCCTCGTTACTTGTTCGGGGGCGGCTGCGAGAGTCACGAATTTGTAGGTGTCGCCATACGAGGCGCCGCCAACCGCGGCATCAGCACCCCCATCGTAAGCCACATCTCCATAGGGCGAACGGCTATCGGCTCCCAAGTTACCCGCCGTCGCCCGCGCATCCTGGCTGAGGATAAAAAGCGGGTGCGAACGACCGTCGGCGAAAAACCACTGCACGGTTGTCGGAATTGTCGCTGCGCCGATTTTGTAATTTGGCATTTCGTAGCTGATGATGGCGTGGTGAGGGCCTGCCAGCACGACTGTCGTTGTTCCAGGGACGAAATGGGACGAGTTATCTCCGCCCTCGGCCGTATGGTTTTGCACGTAACCGTCGCCATTGTGGCCATCTTCTCCCGTCCCCTTGCAAACCCGAGGAACGCCATCGACCGGGTAGGTGAGCTGTCGCAAGTAGCCTGCGCCTTGCTGACGCTGGTCCACCATGATCGCGATTCTTTCCTGGCCTGTGGCATCAATCCACCGGATCGATCGTGCAGGAAGTCCGTTGTCGGAGGTAACTCCGACAACGGTGAGGCCGAAAGCAGCGCCCGTCCTCAGGAATGTTAGGGCAAAGACCGCGAAGGCTGCTGCCCGGATGAAAGCGCCACGAGCTTTCCAGCACAGTGGGATCCGAAGCTTGGAATTCACGTGACTTGAAGTCGCGGC
>JADMIO011011112.1_pt1 | contig 46016 bp, 35 predicted proteins | sample 8958161 | NCBI WGS metagenome assembly JADMIO01 (sample SAMN16585339, study PRJNA669376) | soil metagenome | isolation source: Crop rotation soil | place: USA: Cullars Rotation, Alabama | collected 2011
CCCCCGCCGATTGGTAGGAAGTTTGTCGCATTCCCAGAGTGGGCCGCGAGCGATGCTGACACTCTATAGAGCAATCGTGATGCCAGCGCGTCAAGGCGTTTTGGCCCAATAAGAAGGGAATAGTGCGTATTCGAAGAGCTACAAGGAGAACCGGAACGCCTATTCCGACCGCAACCTCAGCATCCAGATGTTCCCACGCAGCTCGCCGCGTTCGTAAACGACCACGTTGCCGCGGGGCGACCAGTCGGGATACCTCACGTAGCTGTTGGCCGGCAATGGTTCGGTGATCGCACCGGTCGCGCCCGTCGCTGCATCGATCCACTGCAGGTTCCATCTGCCGCCGCGGAACACCGCCGCCGCGATCTTCTTGCCGTCGGGCGACCAGCTTCGCACCCACGTCTGTCCGCGCTCGCTGGTGAGCTGGCGCATCGCCCCGGACTCGAGATCGATCACCGCCGCGTGCGTCGAGCTGCCGATCTTCAGTTCGCCAGCCAGTTGTTTATCGTCAGGCGACCACGCGGGATAGCCGATCCAAGTCGACGCATCGGTGATCGCGCGCGCATCGAGCGACGTGATCGAGCCGATGAACAATTGACGGTTCGCATGCGGCGGCGCGACGACCGCGATCGCGACCTGCGTGATCGATCGTGATAATGCAGGCTCGGCAAGAATGCCTCCTGCCGTGGCGCGGACCTGCTTGGTGAGATCCGCAAGCGGACGAATCAATTCCTGCCGGCGGGTATCGAGCGCCACCGACCACAGGCCGATGCCGTCCTGGCGCGTAGCGAGGAAGGCGACGCGGCTTCCGTCGGGATACCAATACGGCTGCACGTCGGGCCCTTCGTTGTCGGTGAGCTGCGAGCTGTTCTTGCCGTCGATGCCCATCGTCCACACGTTCGGCGCCTCACCGGCGCGCGTCGAGACATACGCGACCCGCGAGCCGTCGGGCGACACTACCGGCAGCGAATTGCGGCGGCTGGTGTCGATCGTCAACGCCACTGGATCGCCGCGGCGGCTGCCATCCGGCGTAATCGGTTGCGCCCACACTTGACTCGCGACGGTGAGGCCCGCCAAGCCGATCCGCCCGTCCGGTGTCATGGTGAGACCGCGCACACCGGCGACGCCGGGTACGGCGATCAGCTCGCGCTCGCCGGAAACGTTGCCGGTCGTTGGGTCGAATTTCACGCGGACGATGAACGGATCTCCGCCGGCGGCGTAGAGCGCGGCGTCTCCGGGAGCAAACGCGAGCTCGTAGTGGCCGCGCATGCCCTTGAGGAGATGCACCGTCTCGCCGGTATCCACCGCGATCCGCCACACGCCGTTGTTGCTGCCGCCGTCGAACACGCTGAACGCGACGAAGCGGCCGTCGCGGCTCCACACCGGATAGGCGTGACCGCCCATCGGGTGACCCGCCGTGGTCAGTTGACGCGGATGACTCCCGTTCACATCCACCGTGTGAATCGTGCCGCCGCTTTGCGCGCCGAACGCGCTTGGCGTGACGTCCGACGGCTCATCCGATTGAAAGACGATGCGCGTGCCATCCGCGGACCACGCGGGATGCGATCCTTCCGCGACGAGCTGACGCGCGGCGCCGCCGCGAGCCGGCATCACCCAGATGCCGCGCCCGTGCGAGTGAAAGGCGATCAGGCTCCCGTCAGGCGACCACGCCGGCTGCACGTTGTACTTCCCGTCGCTCGTCAACGGCATTTCGCTCGCCGTGCCGGCAAGCGCGCGCACGTAAAGCTCGAACGATCCGGTGCGATCCGATGCGTACGCGATCGCATCGCCCTGAGGCGAGAAGGATGGATGCAGATCCAATCCAGGATGCGTCGTCAGTTGCACGGGCCACGCGATGTCGGCTCGCGGCTTCGTTCCAGGCGCGATGTTTTCCGTCGCTGTGCCGCGTTCCGGCCAGGCGTTCACGCCCAGCAGGACGATGGCGGCCGTCAGCGCCACGGCCATTGCGGGAAAGAGCGCGCGGCGCGGCGGCGCGGCTGGCGGAGCAGGTGGTTCCACCGCCTCTTGAACGGTTTCGACTTTGGGGAGCCAGCGATAGCCGCGCGTCGGCACCGTCTCGATGTAACGGCCGTCGCGCGCTTCATCGCCGAGCACGCGCCTGAGTTGCGCGACGATGCGCGTCAATGCGTGATCGGTGACGACGGTGTCCGGCCACAGCCGCTCGAAGATCTCCTGCTTCGTGAATACATGGCCGGGCCGCCCGATCAGCATGACGAGGAGATTGAACGCCTTGGGCTCGAGCGCCAGCGGCGCTCCGGCCCGTTCCAGCCGGAAGCCATCAAGGTCGACCACGAAATCATCCCACCGGTACTTCACCGACACGCTCCTCAAGGATAGACGGGCCAGACCGCCCAATCGACTGCCGAACCGGGCCATCAGAAAAACATCAGGCCCATATTCCGCATTCCTGACGCCTCCATCACGACTTCAGTCGCCCTGGCCGCCGACAGTGGACGCGTCTGGAGGGACGCGTGCGCAATTCAATTGGCCTCGCCGTCGCATTGGTATCGGGTTTATTGGTCGTGCCCGCGGCCGCGGATCGCAGGGTGACGCCGTTCGATCTGCTCGAGGACGGCTCCATTGTCGTGCCGGTGACGATTGGTGGGACGGGACGCTACCGGTTCGTGCTCGATACGGGATCCACCCGTACCGTGATCTCGTCGCGCTTGTGGAAGGCGCTCCGCGCGCCGGTCCTGGCGAAAACGCTGATGGTGACGCCGGCGGACCGCTACGAGGCGTATGTGGTTCAGCTGCGCGGGATCGCGATCGGTGGAGGCGCCGCCGTGGATGTGAGCGCGGCCGTGATCCCGGCCGATCGGTACGCGGCCGGGCAGCAGATCGACGGACTGATCGGCCAGGACGTGCTGGCGTCAGCAATCTACACGATCGACTATCGCGCCCGCGTGCTGGTGTGGCATACCGCGGACGAAACGCTGCCAGGTGTGCGGTTGCCGTTGCGGGTTCGCGACAACCGCCTGCTCGTCAGCCTGCCGCAACGCGATGGCGATCCGAACCCGCTGCAATTGGTTCCGGACAGCGGCAGCGACTGCCTGGTGTTGTTCTCCCACGCGCGTAACAAGCTGCGCTTCACCTTGTTCGAGGTCGGCGTGTTGTCGAGCATGTCGGCCGTGCGGTTGGTGCGGCGCATCGAAGTTGAGGACTTGATGATCGGAGGCACGCGGCTTCACAAACCCGACGCGGTCATCCTCAACAGGGGTGACGCGGGAGAAATGGGCGACGGCCTGCTGCCGCTGCACGTGTTCTCCCGGGTCACCTTCAACGCGGCCGAGGAATTCGTGATCCTCCAGCCGCGTTAGAGCGATTTCAAGTACTCGACGAGATCGTTCATCTCCGTCTCGGTAAGGCGGAGGCCGAACACACCGTTGTAGTGTTCGACGACGGCGCGCAAATTGGCGAAGCGGCCATCGTGGTAGTAGCCGCCTTTGGCGCGCGACCACGCGCCCTTGAGCGGCGTGGTGCGATAGCGATTGTCCGGAGATCGCCGCGCCTGGAAATCGTCGATGCCGATTTCTTCGGCGGTGTGCATGCCCCAGCCCGGTTCCGTGAAGAGCGGCGGCACGTGACACGTCGAGCAGCGCGCGCGCCCGTTGAACAGCGCCTGCCCGGGATCCGCCGAGCGCTGCACGAAGCTTCCGGCGGGCGCAGCCGGAGCGGGAATCGACAGTTGGTAGTACTGCAGCGCCGGCAATCGCGACGTAATGCCATCGTCTGATGCGTTGGCCTGGCGCACGTTGCCAAATCCCGCGCGAGCCGCGACGGGGAACTTCGCCGCGTCGTTGAGGCGCGGATCGTAGAACACGCCAGAGCCGTGCATCTCGAGATTGGCGACGAACGCGTTCCAGTACGGCACGCTGCCCCAGCCGGTGTAGGTGTGCATGTTCACGCCGGCCAATCCATAGGCAGGCGGAATCAACGTTGCCGCGGTTTTTCCATCCGGACGGAATGCCTTGCCGTCGAGGAACAGCTCCGCGTCGAATTTTCCGGGGCCCCAACTCGTCAGGACATTCCGGACCGTGGCCTGATCGACCTGGAGCAGTGACGCCACCGAGCTGAGGTCCGGCGCCATCGCGATGATCGCGCCGACGTTGAGATCGCGATTCGGCCAGCCGTCGAGGCGGCTGCCGACGCCGGGCGCGAATGAGTTGTCGACATTGGAATGGCACAGCGCGCACGTGAAACCCACGCGGCCGTTGCCGGCGGGCATCACGCCGATCACCGCGCGGGCATTGATCAACGCCAGCGTGTTGGCCGGATCGTTGAGATTGACGGCGCCGGACTGGATGCCGGCGAGGATCGCCTGCGGCACCATGTCGACGTCGACTTTCAATCCCGCGGCCAGCGCGGCTGCCGGGCTTACGCCGGTGCCGACGCCTCCATTGGCTGCCCCTGCCACGGCTTGATGCAGTCGCAGCGTGTCGCTCCAGAAACGCTCGTCGCCAAACGTGTCGAAGCGAAAGATCTGCTGTCCGCTCCGGAAGAGCTCGGTGCTGGTGGTCTGAATGACCTCGTCGAACGAGCCCGGCCGGATGAATGTTGTGGACGACTGAGCGCCCAGACGACCGATCGTGGTCAGCGCCACCGTGGCCACGAACAGGAGTGCGGCTAAGGTTAGAGCGGTGCGTGCGGTCCTCATACCGCAATAGAGACGTCACCTCGAAAAAGGTGACAGCGCTACATTGAGGATGCGAACGTAAAGCCGAGCTTGCGCGCGAAGCCGGGATCCTGCGGCCCGCTGCCGACGTAGATGCACCGCGATGGGTCGAGCTTGTGACGATTGATCATCAGCACGCCAAGACCCGGCAGCGGCTTGCGGCACCAGCAGCGCGGCGGTCCGGCCGCATGAGGACAGTATTCGATCTCAATGTGGACGCCGATGCGATCGCGCAGGCCCGCGAACCGCGCGTCGACCTCGGCCTTTGAGATCGTGCCGGCCTCGATGCCCGGCTGCCATGACAGTCCGAGGATCTTCCAACCCTGGCTCTGCCGCTCTCGAAGGGCCGCAGCCAGCGGCTCATCGATCGTGACGTCGTTGAGCCAGACGATGACCGCGCGGTTCACGTGATCGTGAGGCCACCGCCGCACAAACGGCTCGATATCGATCTTGCTGAAGCCCTCGCGATCGTCCGGCGGTTCCAGCTCGCGCTGATAGCGGAACTGCACGGTCGGCAGGAACGCGGCGACATCGTTCTTCCGCAGCACCGCCAGCTCGCCGTCCGCGGGGAGCCGTCCGTATCGCGCCAGCAGACGTGACGCGGCATTGACTTGCGCATCGTCGACGGACGTCGCGAGCCAGACACATCGCACCGGCACTCGACGGGCGGCGGCAGCTTGCAGGACCGGCGCCCTCGACTTGCGGGATACATAGGTGTTGTCGAGGACGATGCGGGCGGTCCCGGCGGCGAGAGACTTTTCGAGATCGCCAGTGAGTTCCCGCAGCGTGCCGCCGGCCTCGTCGCGATTGATGCGTTGATAGCCGTCGGCGACGAATCGCTCGCTCAGCGTCGTCTTGCCGGCGCCGGGCAGCCCCATGATGATGACGACCTCGGCGTCTTGTCGCGATGGCGGCGCGACGGCCCGATCAGCGCGCAACAGCCGCGTCGACGGAAACGCCTCATCGAGCTGATGTCGATCCTCGTCGGTCAACGCGATCTGCTGCGCGCGCGCCGACGCCACCGCGGTCTCGATCCGCGTGACACCAGGCAGCGGCACGATCACACCAGATAGATCGCTAAGCCAGGCGATCGCGACGTCGAACGGCGACACACCGTGCGCGGCGGCGATCGATTGCAGGACCGGATGCTGTTTCGCGCGCGCCAGCGCTCGTCGTCCGCCGAGCGGGCGATAGGCAAACAGCCGTAAGCCATGCGCGATGCAATAGGCCGCCACGCCGCTCAGGATCGCGGCGTCGTTCCAGACACTGAGCTCGTTCTGGATCGAGTCGATCTGCGTGATCCGCCGCGCTTCCTCGATCTGACCGACCGTCACGTTGCACAGACCGATGCCGGCGACGAGGCCATCGCGCTTCAGCGCGGCGAGTGCCTTGACGCTGGTCGACAGCGGAGTGCGCGGATCGGATGCGTGCAACTGGTAGAGCGCGATGCGATCGACACCCAGCGCGCGACAGCTGTGCTCGCAAGACGCCCGCAGGTGCTTGGCGCGGCCGTCGGGTTCCCAGCGGCCATCGGGACGGGTCATGCCACCCTTCGTGGCGACAGTGATCCGCGATCGATCGCCCGCCCATGTTGAGAGCGCGCGCGCGATCAGCCGCTCGTTGTGCCCGAGGTCGTGTTGATCGAGGCAGTACGCATCGGCGGTGTCGAGGTGCGTGACGCCGGCCTCGAACGCGGCATGGAGGACGTCGACCGAGCGATCGTCATTGCGATCGGTGCCCGTCGACAGGCGCATGCAACCGATCGCGACAGGGCGGGTGTGCATTTGAGAGGAAACGCGACTTGCGGTGTAATTCTAGTGGACGAAGACCGAGAGGGACACGCATGAAAGCGCCGCAGACGAAGCTGTCACGAGCCGCGCGTGAGGAACTGCTCAACGCGCTGCAGACCCGCTTCGAGAAACACATGAACCGCCACAAGGGCCTGGCCTGGGACAAAGTGCAAGCCAGGCTCGACGCCAATACTGAAAAGCTGTGGTCGCTCAACGAAATGGAAGTCACCGGCGGTGAGCCGGACGTCGTCGGCCACGACAAGAAGACCGGCGCGTACCTGTTCTACGACTGTTCAGCGGAGAGCCCCGGCGGCCGCAGAAGCCTGTGCTACGACCGCTTGGCGTTGAACGCGCGGAAAGAGCACAAGCCCAAGAACGATGCGATCGAGATGGCCACGGCGATGGGAATCGAACTGCTGACCGAAGATCAGTATCGGGAATTGCAGAAGCTCGGCACGTTCGACACCAAGACCTCGAGCTGGGTGAGAACGCCTCCTGAGATCAGGAAACTCGGCGGCGCGCTGTTTTGCGATCGGCGTTACGACACGGTGTTCCTGTATCACAACGGCGCGGAGTCGTACTACGCCGCCCGGGGCTTCCGCGGCTCGCTGAAGGTCTAGCGCTGGATGGACTGGAACGGCCAGCCGCCAGGCCGGCCGTTCATCAACGGAAAGTTACTTCTTGCGGCGGATGTAGGTCACGTGCGTGACGCCCGTGATCTTGCCGTCTTTGTCCATGCGGATGTATTCGTTGCTGATCGTGTTGTTGTCTTCCGACAACGTGTTGATCACGACCTGGTTCACGACGCCATCGCGCTTGTTGTAAATGCGGATGCTCTTCGGGTTGATGATCTCAACCGCGGTCTCGGAGCCCGGCTGGCCCGTGACCGGACGGAACACGCCGTCGAACATCGTCACATAGCTCCAGTCGCTCGCCGGATTGCTCGGGTTGCTGACGGTGAGCTTGCTGCCGCCCTTCTCGAAAGCCTCATAGGTCATCACGTTGTTGGGATTGGTCGAGTTGTCCCACACGCCGAATCGCGCGGTGCGCGGATCGGTGTTATCGACCTTCTTGGCGGCGTCGCCGCCTCGGCCCTGGGCCTGTGCCGGATTCGCGCCGAGCAAGGCGGCGGTAAAAATGGCGGTGCAAACGAACAAATTTCGGTATCGCATCAGTTCAGTCCCCTCTTGTAGGTCCGGCCGTGCCGAACGCCGCGTCAGAATACACTATGTACCCGTTCGTATGCGTGTCGAGGCCGCCAGTAATTTTGCTTATAGGCCTGACATCGACGGGCTTCGCGCGATCGCGGTCCTGAGCGTGATCTTATTTCACGCCGACATGCGCTGGGCGCGGGGCGGGTTCGTCGGCGTCGACGTGTTCTTCGTGATCAGCGGTTTTCTGATCACCGGCATCCTGCTTCGCGATTTCAACACCAACCGTTTCTCGCTGGGGCGATTTTACGAGCGGCGCGTCCGGCGGATCCTGCCGGCGCTGTTCGTGGTGCTGGCCGCCACGCTGGCGGCGTGCGCGGCGATCATGTTCGCCGGCGACCTGCGGGTGGTTGCGCGCAGTGCCGTGTCGGTGATCGCCTTCGCCGCGAACATCATGTTCTGGCGCGGCATCGACTTCGGCGACATCACCGCGGTCAATTACTTTGGCCGCCGCATCCACGAGCAGCCGCTCGTGCACACCTGGAGCCTCGGCGTCGAAGAGCAGTTCTACCTGCTGTATCCGCTCACGCTGCTGCTGGTGTGGCGGATCCGCGCGTCGTGGCTGCTGCCGTTGCTGATCGCATCGGCGGTTGCATCGTTCGCGCTGAGCGTGTGGCTGACGCCGTCGAGTCCCGGGCTGGCGTTTTATCTCCTGCCGACACGCGGCTGGAGCTCGTGGCCGGCGGCCTGGTCGCTTGGAGCGGCACCGGCCTCGGGCCCGCGCGCGCAGGCACTAAGGAAGGCGCGTCGGCGCTTGGTCTGATCCTCGTCCTCGTGCCCGTGTTCACCTACACGAGCGACACACCTTTCCCCGGCTATGCCGCGCTGGCGCCCGTGATCGGCACCGTGCTGTTGCTGCGCGATGCGGCGGGTTCGAGGATCGGCGCGCTGCTGTCGTGGCGGCCGCTGGTGTTCATCGGATTGATTTCGTACTCCGCGTATCTGTGGCACCAGCCGCTGTTCGCGCTGGCGCGCTACAGCAGCCTCTCGGGACAGCTCGACACCGTGATGGCGACCGCGCTGTCCGCGGTCACGTTGATCCTCGCCGCGATCACGTGGCGATGGATCGAAACGCCGTTTCGCGATCGTCGTCTCGTGTCTCCTCGCGCGCTGGTATGGACTTGTATCGCCGCGACCATCGCCGTCGCGATTCCATCGGCGGTATTGGCGTTTGGCGGGGACACCGGCCTGCGCTCGCCGATCGCCTCGAACGTCGTCGGCCGGGCGATGCTGTCGCTCTTCACCGACTGCGACATCACGAAGCCGACGCGCGGCCTCGGCCGCAACGGCTGCCTGCTCGATCCGTCATCGCTCGCCGCACCCACGTTTCTCGTCGTCGGCGACAGCCATGCGGAAGCGTTGTTCCCGGCGTTCGCGAAGATCAGCCGCGACACCGGCGCGCAAGGACGGCTCCTGCAGCACATTGGCTGCTCGCCGCTGCTCGAGGCGTCGGACGTGCCGTCGAGCACGCCCGACTGCCTGTTGACGCGCGAGCACGCGCTGGCGCTGGTCGCCGAGCAGCACGTGCCCACCGTGTTCCTGGTGTCGCGCTTTGCGCAGAACCCCGGGCCGATGGAAGAGTTCGAGAAGCGGCTCGCCAAGACCATCGATGCGTACGCCCGGCGCGGCGCGATCGTGCAGCTGGTGATGCAGGCGCCGGAGCAGCCGCGGTTTCTGCGCCGGCACTATCACCGCGCCGTCATGAAGCAGCGGTTCCTCGGCGTCGACGTCTCGCCGGCGATCGCGGCGATGGCGGTGACGACAGCCGAGCACGATCAGAAACAGGCGTTCGTGAGGACGGCGTTCGCGAAGTATCGCGATGATGGCCGCGTGCGCGTGATCGATTTCAGCTCGGCGCTGTGCGACGAGCGCACCTGTTCGGTGGGTACCGCGCGCGAGCCTTACTATTCAGATCAGGACCACGTCAGCGCGATCGGCGCGCTGCTGGTCAGCGACGCGATCCGCGCGCAGTCACGAGCGTTGAAGTAAGCGTCAGCGGAACGTGACGGCCTGGAAGCCAAGCCCCTGCAGCAGGCTGGTCAGGGTGCTGCGCGCGTTGGTCGCGGCAGTCTTCAGAATGCCGCCGTCGAGCGCGGCCTGTGTCATTTGGCGCTCGGCTTCGCGGCGCACGTCCGATTCGAGATCAGGATTGGGGCTCGTGAACAGGCCTGTCTCCCGCGAGTACACGCGTGTGCGCTGGTTGTCGAGCCGCGTCGAGAAGACCGTCGCCTCCGGCAGCTTGATCGACACCGACTTGTCGTCGATGGTGAGCTGCGACGGATCGAGCGCGCCAAGATCCACACCCGCGGTGACCTCGCCGTGCACGATCAGCAACAGGCGCTCGCCGGCCAGCATGCGCGGAAGGTACTTGCTCTCCTGGCTGCCGGTGACGATCTTCTCCATGCTGTAGACGACGGTTTCAAGACGCTGCAGCTGCTGAATCTGCTGCACCACCGTCGGGCGGCTGACGTCGATGCGCGTCGAGTCCCGGAAGAACAGCAGCCAGCCGCCGATCGCGGCCACACCCATTGCCAGCAGGAACCCGGCAACGAAGCCGCCCAATCCTGCCAGCGCGGATCCGCGTGCCGGTGCGTCGTTCTGCATGCCGACGATCTTAACCGTTATCGGCGATGCGCCCATCGAAGAGGTGGATGTGCCGGTGCACCTGCGATTCCCAGCGCGGATCGTGCGTGACGACGCAGACCGTGGCGCCGCCGGCGTGCAGCTCGTTGAACATGTGCATCAACGCTTCGCCGCTTTTCGAATCGAGATTGCCGGTGGGTTCGTCGGCGAGCAGGATCGCGGGACGTCCGGTGATCGCCCTGGCGACGGCGACGAGCTGCTGCTGGCCGCCGGACAGGTTGCCGGGATGATGCCTGGCGCGCGCGGTGAGGCCGACGCGCTCGAGCGCCGCCCCGACGCGCGCGGCGCGATCCGCGGATGACACGCCGCGCACCACCAGCGGGTACTCGACGTTCTCGTACACCGTCATGTCGCCGATCAGGTTGAAGCTCTGGAAGACGAGCCCCACATCGAGGTTGCGCACGCGGGCGCGCTCGCCGGGCGACAGCTTGTCGGTGGGCCGGCCGTTGAGCCAGTAGCGGCCTGACGTCGGTGTGTCGAGCAATCCGAGGATCGACAGGAAGGTCGACTTGCCGCACCCTGACGGTCCCGAGACCGCGACGTATTCTCCGCGCGCGATGTCGACCGTCACATCGTCAAGGGCGTGCGTGTCCTCGTCGTCGCCTTTGAAGATCCGGCTGACGTGCTCGAGGCGGATCACCGGCATGTTGGGATCCGCCGGCAGGTCCGCTACAGGCTCCGCCTCGCGCTTGCGCCACCAGGGCATGTCGGTCTTATAGACGGATCAAGCGAGGAAAAGGTCCCCCTATTATTTTCTTGGTCCCGGAACGAGGGCGACTTAGTTCGAGCGCTGCCAGTCGGCGGCCATGACGTGCCGCGCGCCGGTGTGCGGCTTGGCCCGATACATCGCTTCGTCGGCAAGGCGAACCGCCTCGTCCGGGCTGCCGCCCGGTTCGAGGCGGCTGACGCCGTACGAGAATCGAATCGGCAACTCATCACCGACCGGCGACCGCAGCCGATTGCGGAGCTCGTTGATGCGATCTTCGATGCCGATTTCCGTCGACGCCTTGGCGACGACCAGGAACTCATCGCCCGCGTAGCGCACGATCGCGTCGGTGGGACGGAAGCTGCCGGTGAGCGCGGCGGCGAACCGCGTCAGGCAGGCGTCGCCGGCCTGGTGGCCGTGGCGATCGTTGATCTCCTTGAAGCCGTCGAGATCGAAGAACACCAGCATCGCGCCCGCTGGCTGGACCTCGCGAAACACTTCGGGAAGCGCGCGGCGGTTGATCAGCGACGTCAGCGGATCGCGATCGACGAGGCGGCGCAGATCGGCCTGCGCCGACAGCATCTGCGCGTTGGCCATCTGCAGATCCTGCTGCGCGCGGATCGAGACGCCGATGAAGAAGCCCATCGCCAGCAGCCACTCGGCGGCGGTGTCGAGCGGGTAGTGCGCGGCGAGAATCCAGCTGGCCGGCACCAGGAACGCATCCGCGATCTGTTCGCCGGGCGCGAGACCGATCACGTTGACGCCGTAGGCGGCGGCTTCCGCCAGGCCGAGCAGCGCGCGGCCGCTCAACGCGATGATGATCCAGCGCGCCACCGGCTGCTTGCCGCGGGTGAGGGTCCACGCCCCCGCGCCGAATGCGAGGGCGACGATGCCTTGTGACACGAGCCCGAGCCGATCGCGCGTCGTCACGGTGAACAGCGCGATGATCGAGAAGGCGATGATCACCGGAACGATCGTGCGCGCTTCGATCGCGCGCGGACGGCGTGACTGGAATTCGAGCGTGCCTCGCAGCAGCAGCCAGACGTAGACACACTTCGCGGCGAGATAGGGCGCGAAGACGTACGGGTGCACGTGCGCCGGCGGCTGGATGTACCAGAACACCAGCGTGATGCCCATGGCGATGACGTTGCCGAACCAGCCGAGGGTCCACCAGCGCATCTCGTCGCGGGAGTTCGACCTCCTCAGCACGAGGAAGAAGACCGCGATCATCAGCGAGGTGAGCGTGAGCCCCCAGATGCTGAGCTGATAAAGGAAAACTTCCAAGCCGTCTGGATCTTAGCTCAGCCGGACGGGCAGAACGCTCCGAGCACATAATTGTCATCAATGGAAACCCGACGCTTTCTCATCACCGGCGGCAGCCAGGGCATCGGCGCCGCTCTCGTTCATCACGCGCGCCAGGCCGGACACCAGGTGGCGTTCACCGGCCGCAACGACGCGCATATCCAGTCCACCGCCAAGGACACCGGCGCCCACGGCATCAAGGCCGACGTGTCGAACGACGCCGACAATCAGCGCGTCGTCGATGAAGCGCTGAAGAAGATGGGCGGCATCGACGTGCTGATCAACAACGCCGCGTTCGGCTACAACGCCGAGATCGGCACGCTGGACATCAACGCGATGCGCACGCTGTTCGCGACCAACGTGTTCGGCGCCGTGGACATCACCAATCGCGTCGTGCCGCACATGAAGACGCAGCAGTCCGGCGACATCGTCAACATCGCTTCGACGTCAGGCATGAAGGGCGCGAAGGGCGCCACGGTGTATGCCGGCAGCAAGTGGGCGATGCGCGGCATCACGCAGTGCTGGCAGGCGGATCTTCGCCCGCACGGCATCCGCGTGATCTGCATCTGCCCGTCGGAAGTGCAGACCAACTGGATGGGGAAGAGCGGCCGCAACAATCCGAACAAGCTGTACGCGGACGATATCGCGGCGACGATCATGGCCGGCCTCGACATGCCGCGTCGCGTGTTGTGGACCGAGCTGGCGGTGTTTGCGAATAATCCGTGGAAGGAAGACTAAGGGTGCACAGGGTGCACAGGGTGCACAAGGTGCACAGGGTGCACTCGTAGTAGCCTAGGTCGCCAGTGGATCCGATCATTTCCGAGCTCGTCGCATCGGCCGACCGCGGCGATCGCGCGTCGGCCGATCGTCTGTTCACGGTCCTGTACGGCGAGCTGCACCGCCTGGCGAAGCGGGAGCTGGCCAAGCGCGGCTACGGCATCACGCTCGGCGCCACCACGCTGCTGCACGAGGCCTACCTCGAAATCTCCGGGCGTGAGGGCACGCAGTTTCCGGATCGCAACCGCTTCATGGCCTACGCCTCGCGTGTCATGCGCGGCGTGATCATCGATTACTCCCGCAGCCGTCACGCGCAGAAGCGCGGCGGGCAGTTCGAGATCACGTCGATCAAGACGGACCTCGCCGAGACGATTCCCGATACCGACGAGCTGACGCGGATCAGCGACGCGCTCGACGCGCTGGCGACGATCGATCCCGACCTGGCGCTGGTCGTCGATCTGAAATTCTTCTGCGGGTTCTCGTTTACGGAGATCGCCGCGATGCGCGCGGTGTCCGAGCGCACCGTCCAGCGCGACTGGGAGAAGGCGCGCATCTTCCTCCACCAGTCGCTCCAGGACACGCCCGCGGCCTGAATGTCGGGTCCGGGCGGCGGATTCCGATCTACCAGATCAAAGGGGGCCGCGATGGCGCCGTTTGACGTCCGCCGGTGGAACCGTGCCAGCCGGCATCTCGACGACCTGCTCGACTTGTCGGCCAAGGAGCGCGAAGCCAGCATCGAACGGCTGCGCCTCGTCGATGCGGACATTGCCGACGATGTGCAGACGCTCCTCGATGCGCATCGGCGGCTGACATCCGAAGGGTTTCTCGAGGCGGACGTCACGATCCGCCCGGCCGGCGGCGCGACCGCGGGGCTGGCGGTCGGCGCCTACGAATTGACCGAGCCGATCGGCCAGGGCGGCATGGGCAGCGTGTGGCGCGCGGCGAGGAACGACGGCCGCTTCGAAGGCATGGTCGCGGTGAAGCTGTTGAATGCCGAGGCCGTCGGCCGCGGCGGCGGCGATCGCTTCACGCGCGAAGGCCACATCCTGGGACGCCTCACGCATCCCAACATCGCGCGCCTGCTCGATGCCGGCGTCGCCTCGACCGGCCAGCCGTTCCTCGTGCTCGAGCTGATCGACGGCCAGCAGATCGACGCCTATTGCGAGTCGCACGGCCTTCGCACCGAGGCGCGGGTGCAGTTGTTCCTCGAGGTGCTGGCCGCGGTCGCGCACGCCCACGCCAACCTGATCGTGCATCGCGATCTGAAGCCGTCGAACGTGCTCGTGACACACGACGGGCGCGTCAAGCTCCTCGACTTCGGCATCGCCAAGCTGCTCGAGAGCGATCCGGCGGATGCCACTCCTGCCGTGCTGTCGCGCACCGGCGGACCGCTGACGCCGAAGTACGCGGCGCCGGAGCAGCTGCGAGGCGGCGCGATCACCACGGCGACCGATGTCTACGCGCTCGGCGTACTGCTCTACGAGCTGGTGAGCGGCAGTCATCCGGCAGGCGAAGGGGAGCTGTCGCCCGCGGGACTGATGGCGGCGATCGTCGAAGACACACCGCCGCGGCTGCGTGGCGCGCTCGGCGGCGATCTCGACACCATCGTCGGCAAGGCGATGAAGAAGAACCCGGCCGAGCGTTACGCATCGGTGGCGGAGCTCGCCGACGATCTGCGCCGCTATCTCAATCACCAGCCGATCAGCGCGCGGCCCGACGCCCTGCGCTATCGCTCCCGCAAGTTCGTCCGCCGGCATCGCGTGCCGCTGGCGGTGGCGGCCGGCGTGATCGCGATCGTCGGCGCGCTCGTGGTGTTCTACACGCTGCAGCTCGGACGCGAGCGTGATCGCGCGGCGCTGCAGGCGCAGAAGTCGGCGCGCATGACGGAGCTGCTGACCTCGATGCTCGAAGGCGCGGATCCGTATCGCACGCCCGACGGGACGGTGACCGAACCGACGGTGCGATCGATCCTCGATGGCGGCGCCGAACGCATCCGCAAGGAGCTCGCCGATCAGCCGGAGCTGCAAGCGGAGATGCTGACGGTGATCGGACGGACCTACGAGCGGCGCGGCCAGCACGACAAGGCGTTCCCGCTGCTCGAAGCGGCGCTGGCGATCAACCGGCGGCTGCCCAACGGCGATCCGGTCAAGCTGTCGCGAAGCCTCAACGACCTCGGCGTGCTGAAGCGCAACAGCGGCGACGTCCAGGGCGCTCAGCCGCTGCTCGAGGAAAGCCTGCAGCTGCGGCGTTCGGTGCTCGGCACCAACACGAACGAGACGGCGATCACGCTCGTCGAGCTCGCCAGGGTGCTCAACGATCGCGGCCGCACCGCCGAGGCCGAGCCGCTTATCCGCGAAGCGCTGGCGATTCGCATCCGCATCTTCGGACACGAGCACCAGGAGACCGCGACGAGCAAGAACGAGCTGGCGTTGTTCCTGTGGCAGGCCGGTCAACTCGACGAAGCCGAGCGGTTGCTGCGCGAGCAGGTGGCGACCGTCACGCATCTGCTTGGCGCGATTCATCCGAGCACGGCGTCGGGGAAGCACAACCTCGCGCTGATCCTCTTCGCCAAGGGCAACATGCGCGATGCCGAAGCGATGATGCGCGAGTCGATGGACATCGACAGCAAGACCGTTGGCAGGAAGCATCCGAACTACGCCAACGCGCTGAACAATTTGTCGGTGATCCTGCGCGACGAAGGGAAGATCGACGAGGCAGAAGCGGCGATCGCCGAGTCGCTGTCGATCGCGCAGCCGATGTTCGGCGACACGCATCCGCGCGTCAGCACGTATCTCGTCACCGAGGCGCGTCTCGATCTGATCCGCGGCGACTTCACGAAGGCGGAAGCGGCGTTTCGAAAGGCGCAGCAGGTGCGCGAGAAGCTCTATAAGCCGGATGACTGGCGCATGGGGCAAATCAAGGCGCTCCTTGGCGCGTCGCTGGCCGGTCAGCGCCGTTACGCCGAAGCGACGCCGCTGCTCGAAGACGCGGTGCGCCTGCTCAAGGACGTTCCCGGCCCGCAAGGCAAGGACGCGGTATTTGCGCGCGCGCAGCTCGCGGCCCTCCCACCCAGATAGGTCATGTCGGGTTTCACCGCTCGTTTCCGATATCAATAACAGGGGGCACCCTCCTCCCGCTCCCCTCTGTCGGAGGCTTCATGTTCTGTAAGGTTCGTAGAGGGCTCGTGTGCCTTCTGTTTGCACTTGTGTTCTTCCCTGTCAGTGCGGCGTTCGCGCAAGTCTCCGATACGACGCCGCCCACCATTACCGCCGTCGCGACGACGGCGCCTAACCCGAACGGGTGGTATCGCGCCAACGTTCGCGTGAAATTCACGTGTGCGGATACAGGAGGATCGCGGCTCGCCTCCTGTCCCGCCGCCGTTGTCGTATCGACGGAAGGCGAGGGCCAGGTGATCAGCGGCACGGCCGCCGATCGCGCCGGCAACACCGCCAGCGCCAGCGTCACGCTCAACATCGACAAGACGGCGCCGGTGCTCACCATGCAGCGATCGCCGGAAGCGCCGCCGAGCGGCTGGTCCACGACACCGGTGACCGTCAGCTTCGATGCGACCGATGCGTTGTCGGGCATCGCGCCGGGCACCATCACCGCGCCGATCACGCTTGCCACGGATCGTACGAACGGATCTGCCACCGGCCGCGCCGCCGATCTCGCCGGCAACACCGCGACGATCAAGATGACGGGCATCAACATCGATCAGAAGGCGCCGAGGATCACGGTCGCGCTGACGTCGACGGTTGGAACGAGCAGCTGGCGCACGAGCGCGGTCACGGCGCACTTCACCTGCACCGACGCGCGCTCCGGCATCGTCGCCTGTCCCGCCGACCAGGTGTTCAGCACCGATGGCATGCACAGCGTGACGGGGGACACTGCCGACAACGCCGGCCACACCGCATCGGTGTCGAAGAGCTTCAAGATCGATGCGACAGCGCCGAGTGTGTCGATCACGTCGCCCAGCGGTCCGCTCACCGCGGCCACCACGACGATCACTGGACAGGCGTCCGATGCGACATCGGGCTTGCGGAAGCTGATGGCCGGGGCGGTGACTGTTCGAGTGGCTGCCAATGGCAGCTTCAGTTTCGGTCCGGTGCCGCTCGTCGACGGTCCGAATCCGTTCACCTTCACGGCGACCGATCGCGCCGGCAACGTGCGCGAGCTTACTTACACGATCACGAAGACGCCGCCGTGCACGAACCTCGTCGCCGATCCGCAGTTCGATATCGGCGAGTCCGGTTTCGAAGCGCAAGACGCGAGCTCGCTGGTCGCGCGCACCGAGATCAATCCGCTCGAGGGCGCGTCGAGCTTGCGGATGCTGATCACGCAATACGGCAACAACCTCTGGTGGGTGCATAACTTCAGCGGCGGCCGCGCCAGCAGCCTCAAGGTGTCGGCGCATCTGCGCGTCGATGCAGCGACATCCTCCGATCTCCAGTTCTGCGCGATGGCGTACTACCAGGACGGCACCACGGGTCTCAGCTGCACCGCGGTGAGCGGAACGCAGGGCGATCACGGCACTGTCTCGGCCACGCTGCCGTTGGATTCAGCGAAGCCGCTCGAGACGGTTCGCATCCGCATGTATCAGGAAGGATCCGAACCGTTTGCCGCAACGCTCGATGCGGCTTTCGTGTGCCTCGATGTCGTGGCGCCGCCGGCCGAGGATCCGGATGATCCTGACGATCCAGAGGATCCGGAAGATCCAGACGATCCCGTGACGTGCCCCGCGCCGTCGCCGACGACCGTGTATCCGGGCTTCACGTATCAGCTGCCCACGGTGAGACCCTATCTCTCGCTGACACCGTTTACGTCAGCCGATCCGAGCTCGAGTGCCTTCATTCAGTTCAAGGCCGGCGTCGACGATGCACTCGCCGGCGGTCCGCCGTATGCGTACTCGGCGGTGCATTCCGTGATCATGTATGCGAAAAGCGGAAACACCGCGTATCTGCTCGATGCGATCGATCGCGTCGATCAGTTCGTGATCCAGGCCGAGGGCGCGATCGCTGCAGGCAACGCGCCGCCGATCGCCGGTGATTCGTATCTCGAAGTTGGCTGGTACATCGAGCAGCTGGCGCTCGCCTATGACTTCGGCTTCGACTACCTGACGCCGGAGCAGCGCCAGCGATGGACGCGGTTCGGCGACCAGGCGATCCACAACGTGTGGCATCCGAACGAGGCCGCGTGGGACAGCCAGCCGCACCCGTGGACCGGCTGGTCGATCTGCGATCCGGGCAACAACTATCACTACAGCTTCCTGCGCGCGACGATGATGTGGGGATGGGCGCGGCAGGATCTGGATCTGCTGAACTTCCTGCAGACGCAGAAGTTCCCGCAGCTGGTGGATTACTTCGCGGCGGTGCCCGGAGGCGGATCGCGCGAAGGCACCGGCTACGGCACGGCGCAGAAGAACCTGTTCGAGAACTACGTCTACTGGAAGGCCGCGACCGGCGAGGATCTCGCCAACGTGACGGCGCATACCAGGGAGACGATCGACTACTGGATCAACGCCACGGTGCCGACGCTCGATCGGTTCGCGCCGATCGGCGACCAATCGCGGTCGTCGATCCCCGAGCTGTACGACTACCACGAGAATCTCGTGCACACGGCCGTCGCGCTGAACCCGGGCACGCCGCAGTCGGCGCGCGGCAACTGGTGGCTCCAGAACAACTCCGTGAACGGTCCGATCCACCACTTCAACGCGGCGCCGTACCTCTTGCCGTATCCCGACGCGCCGGTGGCGCCGACGGCGTTGACGTATCACGCGAGCGGCGCGGGTGTGTTCTTCGCGCGCTCGAACTGGACGACCTCGTCGGCGTGGGTCTCGTTCGTGGCCGGCAAGTACGACCAGTCGCACGCGCACCAGGACCAGGGCAGCTTCACGTTCTTCAAGAACGACTGGATGGCAGTGACCAGCAACATCTGGTCGCACAGCGGCATCAACCAGGGCGTCGAGGTCCACAACGTGATCCGCTTCGAGCGGTCCGACGGCACGGTGATTCCGCAGAACACCAGCGAGACGGTGCAATCCTCGCTGGTCGAGACGAGTGCCGGCGGGACCCAGTCTGCTTCGGCAAACTTGTCCAACGCCTATTCGCGCAACTCGTCGCTGGTGCAAAGCTGGACGCGAGACATCCAGCTCACCGGCGACACGCTGCGCGTCACCGATCAATGCACGGTGGCCCCGGGCGTTGTGCCGGTGTTCCAGATCAACGTGCCGGTCGAACCGGTGCGGCAGGAGAACGGCGAGTTCTTCGCCGGCAATCTGCGGATCACTCCATTGCAGCCGGTGGCGGCGTGGAACTTCGTGCAGATGCCGGCGCCTGAGTTCGGCAGCGGGTGGCGCATCGATCTCTATGCAGAGACGGGCTGCTCGTTCAACGTCGAGTTGCGCGCACAGTTCTAACGCGCGCACTCACTGGGACGCGGTCCCGCGGTCGCCTGGAGAACTGAGCTTGGGGGGCGCAGTTACGCCGGCGGCCGCCGGGATCGCGGCCGATTGAACGCAAAGAGATCGTGATCGGGTGATGCGATGCCGCGCCACTGCTCGACGAGTAGGCGCGCGGCGAGCGCGGCGAACGTCATGCCGTTGCCGCCATAGCCGAGCGCGAACAAGTGGCGGGGATAGAGCCGGTGCGGGCCGATGTAGGGAAGCCCGTCCGGCGTCATCGCGAACAATCCCTCCCACGCGGTGTCGATGCCGACGTCACCGAGGACCGGAAAAAGATCTTCGAAATACTCGCGCAGCGTTTGCGTGGCATCGGCAAATTGCTTGTCGTGCCGCGCACCGGGCTTCACCGGATGATCAGCGCCGCCAAGCAGCAGCCGGCCATCAGGAGTCCATCGCACGTAGTGATACGGCCGCTCGGTGTCCCACAACATCACCTTGCCCATGCCGAGACGGCGGCGCGCCGCGGCTCCAATCGGATTGGTGGCGAGCACGTAGGTGTGCCGCAGCTTGAATCGTCCTGCGAGCGGACGGAAGTATCGCGTCGCGTAGCCGGTGGCAATCACCACCTGCTTTGCGTCGAGCATGCCGTGCGTCGAATACACACGCACGCCGTCTTCGGTTCGCCTGATGCGGTTGATCGTCGAGCGCTCGAAGATCGCCGCACCGCGCTTCGCCGCCGCGGTCAGCAGTCCGATCGTTGCCTTCAGGGGATTGAGCTGCGCGTTGCCGATCGTGCGAATCGCGCCGGCGCCGTCGATGCCGCTGGCTCGATGCAACGCTGACGAATCGAGCCACTTGCCCGCAAATCCCTCCTTGTGCCGCCGTCTCAATTCACGCTGCAAGGCACGCGCGCGATCCTCGTCGAGCGTGTAGTAGAGAGACTCGCGCTCGCTCAGGTCACACGAAATCTTCAGCCGCTTGATCGTCTCGAGAAAATCCGCGGCCGCGTCCTGGCTCAGCGTCCAGATCCGTTTCGCGTCGCGACGCCCGTATCGCTCGGTTAGCGCTCCAAGATCGTAATCAGGTTCTTGCAGCAGCAGCGCGGTGCTGGCCGCGGTGCTGCCCTGGCCGATGCGCGCCGCTTCGATCACCGCCACGCGAACACCCTGCCGCGTGAACGACTCGGCGATCATGCCGCCGGTCATGCCGCCGCCGACGATGGCGACGTCGGTGTCGTGGTGCCCGCGAAGCACCGGATACCTGACGGCCGGTTTCGTTCGTCCCAGCCAAATTGTCCGGCCTCGCCTCAATACGGGCTTGCGCATCGCTATAGTTCCTGCACGCGGGGTGCCAAGGTGATGCGACGCAGTATTTCTACCGTCGTGCTGGCGTTGATTATTGTTGCGTGCGGACCGGCGAAGACGCCGACGGCTGCCACGGCGTCGAGCGGATCGCGCACGGGTTTCTTCACCAACGGCAACGTGCGACTCAGTTACCGGCTCGATCTGCCAGAGCGAAGCGGGCCGGTTGGCGCGGTGGTGTTCGGCCACGGCTCCGGGCAACAGACGAAGGACACCTGCCGCTTTCTCGCCGATGGATTCCTGTCGCGCGGCATGGCGACGCTCTGCTTCGACAAGCGCGGCGTCGGACAATCCACTGGCACGTTCGTCTTCGTCGGCGCGAGAGACAGCATTCCTGTCTTCGACGATCTGGCGTCAGACATGGCGGCGGGCGTGGCGTTTCTCCGCACGAGGGCGGAGATCGATCCGAAACGCATCGGCCTCGCCGGCGTGAGCCAGGCCGGCTGGATCATTCCACTCGCCGCGCAGAAATCGCAGCCGGCGTTCATGGTGCTGATGGTCGGGCCGACCGTGTCCGTAGGAATCGAAGGCTTCTACAGCCGCATCGTCGAGGACACTAACGCGCCGGTCGAAGACGGCTACAGGCAGTTGTCGTCGTTCAACGGATTCCACGGCTTCGATCCGAAGCCGGTGCTCGAGTCGTTGAGCGTGCCGGGACTGTGGCTGCTTGGCGGAGAGGATCGCAGTATCCCGACGCCGGCGACGGTGGAGATCCTCGATCAGCTGATTGCTTCAGGCCAGCCGTACTCGCGCGTGGTCTATCCGGGATTCGGCCACAACCTCTTCGGCGCGCCGTACTGGCCGGACATCGATCGATGGCTGGCGAAAACGATACCGTGACGTGACTGCCGCCTGAAGGCGGACGGTCCGAATGTATACTCCCGCGCATGTCCAAGCGCCTCGCGTGCGGGATCGTCATCGCCCTCGTAACCAGCGTCTCGGCGCAGCAGCCCGCGCCGGCGCGTCCAACCACGCCGCCGGTGATGGTGGGCCAGAAGGACGGCTTCTTCACCACCAGGGACGGCATCAAGATTCACTACCTGACGTACGGTGACAGCGGATCGTGGGTCGTGCTGGTGCACGGTTATTCCGACAACGCGCAGCGCATGTGGTTCAACACCGGCATCGCGCCCGAAATCGCCAGGCATCACCACGTGGTCGCGATCGACAACCGCAATCACGGGCAGAGCGACAAGCCGGTCCCCGGCGGATCCGGCCGCGCCGAGGACGTCGTCGAGCTGATGGATCACCTGAAGATCCAGCGCGCGCACATTCACGGCTACTCGATGGGCGGCGGCATCGTGGCGTCGCTGCTGGGCATGATTCCCGATCGCTTCATCACCGCGGGCTTCGGCGGATCGGGCATGAGCGAGACCAACGCCACGTATCGCACTGAGGCCGAGGCGATGGACGATGCGTTGCCGAAGGCGACGGGCGCTGACGCGGAAGGGATGGATCGTTTCCGATCGCGCGTGGCAGCGGCGCGGCCCGCGGGCAGCGCCGCCGCGGCAACGGCGGTCGCGCCGCCGGCCGCCCCGTCGGTCGACCTGACGAGGCTGGATATTCCGATCCTCGCGGTGAACGGATCGTTCGACAATCCGTACCGCAAGACGCACCGGCTCTGGCGTGAGGTGAAGACGTTCCAGAACGTGATCCTGCCAGGCAAGACGCACCTGACGGCGATCGCCGCCGGCGCGCCGCCGTCGCAGCAATACGTCGACGCGATTTCGAAGTTTATCGATTCGTTCGATCGTTAGTAGGGCACATCGATCAGGCGATCGCCCGATCGCATGTCTTCTTCGAGCAGCGCGAGCAGCGCCGACGCGATCGGGCCGGGCTTGCCGTTGCCGATCTTGTGCTCATCCCACTGCACGATGCCGGCGACCTTCACGGAGCTGCCGATCAGGAGCATCTCCTTCGCGGCGAGCGCATCCTTCAGCGTGACGTCGGTGACCTTGACGTCCTTGAGCTGACCGCTCTTCACCAGCTGCTGCGCGAGCTCGAGCAGCCGCAGCGACGTGCAGCCCGACAGGATGTGATCGAACTTCGGATGCACCAGCACGTTGTCGTTGTTCACGAACGCCACGTTCATGTTCGAGCTCTCGCCGACGTGGCCGTCGTGATCGATGAAGACGCCGTTGTCGAAGCCCTTTTCCTTGGCTTCCATCTGCATCAGCACGTTGGGCATGTAGTTCGTGGTCTTGGTGATGGCGTAGAGCGGCGGCTTGATCGGATAGGTGGTGGTCATCACGCGCACGCCGTCCGTCTTCCACTTATCCGGATAGACGAGGCCCGCGAAGATCATCACGAAGAATCCGGGATCGGCGCCGGCCACCGGCGTGAGGTCGAGGCTGCCCGTGCCCGACGACAGCCAGTAGCGAATCGATCCGTCCTTGCGGCCGCTGGCCGCGGTGGTCTTGATGATGATGTCGCGCATCTCGTCGCGCGTGCCCGGCAGCTTCAACTTCGAGCGCTCAGCGGATTTCAGGAAGCGATCGAGGTGCGCGTCGAGGTCGTAGATCCTGCCGTTGACGATGCCGGCGGTGTCGAAGATGCCGTGGCCGCGATGCACCATGTGATCGTCGAACGGAATCACCATCAGCGCCGGGTCTGTGACGATGCCGCCAACGTGGCTGGAATAGAACGCCGTGTACTTGACGGGCTGCTTGGCGCGCAGGGCGCGCAGTTGTTCGAGCAGTTCCTTCTCGGTCAGGGTTTTCAGCGGCGCGTTGGTGGCGGGCATGATGGTAAGTCTAGCGCGATTCGAGGTAGCGAATCATCGTCGTCATGGCGGCATTCACGGGAGTTGGGATGCCGAACTTCACGCCGAGATCCGCGACGGCGCCGTTCATGTGATCGATCTCCGTCTTCCGCCCTTTCATCAAATCCTGCCGCATCGAGGCGATCGTCCGCGCGCCGGCGAAGACGCGATCGATCAGCGCCACAAAGTCCTCTTCGAAGCTGACGCCGTCGGCCTTCGCCACCGCGAGGCACTCATCGATGATCTGCTGCTTCAGGCCGTTGAGCCGCGGATCGACGATGGCGCCGACCTCCGACGCGATCAACGCGGTGGTCGGATTGATCACGCAGTTGAAGATCGCCTTGCGCCACACTTCTTTCTTGATGTCGGGGACGATGCGGCCGTCGAGGCCGGCCTCGGTGAGCAGCGCCGCAATCGCCGGCGACTGCGGGTGCGATTCGAGCAGCGTGTAGCCGGCCACGGTATTGTCGACCACGCCCGGGCGCACCAGCACGCCGCCGACCTGCGTGATGGCGCGCAGCACCAGCGCGCGATCGCCGACGAGATCCTTCACCAGGTCTTCAGAGTAGAGGCCGTTCTGCACGCACACGATCGTGACGCCGTCGGGCAGCAGCGGCACGATCGGCTTGACGCACGCGACGTTGTTGTTGACCTTCGCGGTCAGGAGGACGAGGGTGCCAGGTTCGATCGCCGGAACGTCGGTGAAGGCGGGCAGCCGCAGCGTGCCGGTGGTCTGGCCCTGCATCACCAGGCCGTCGCGCTGAATGGCTTCGACGTGGGCTGCGCCGCCGATTAGCGTGACGTCGTGGTGCTTTGACAGTTTCGCGCCGTAGGTGCTGCCGATCGCACCGGCGCCAAGGACGATGATCCGCACGTCCTGTTCATTCTATTCCGCCTTGATGGCGCGGACCGGATCCAGCGTGGCGGCACGGCGGGCGGGCAACAGCCCGGCGATCGTGGCGATGGCGAGCAGGGCCAGCGCGACGCCGGCGATGGTCACCGGATCGCGTCCCGATAATCCAAAGAGAAACGTGTCGAGGGTGCGCGTCGTCACCAGCGCGGCTCCGACACCGGCGATGGTGCCGGCGACCGCGATCGCGAGCGTTTGCGACAGGATCTGTCCGAGCACGCGGCCGCGCGCCGCGCCGAGGGCCATGCGGATGCCGATTTCGCGCGAGCGCCGCGTGACGGTGTACGACATCACGCCGTAAAGTCCGATCGCCGACAGCACGAGCGCGAGCAGCGCGAAGCCGGCGGAGAGCGTGGCCAGCAACCGCTCGCGCACGAGCGACGCATCGATCTGCTGATCGATGGTGCGGACATAGCGGATGGCGAGGTCCTGGCTGACGCCGCGAATCAACTGGCGGACGCTGCCCATCAGCGCCGCGGGATCCTGCGCGGTGGTGCGGATTTCGAGCTGGAAGTACGACGGCTTGTCCTTCGACTGCGCCAGCGGCGTGTAGATGGCGCGCGGCGGCGCGTCGCGCAGGTTCCACTGGTGCGTGTTCTCCACGACGCCAACGATGGTGATGAGGTCCTTGGGAGTGCCTTTGAAGGCGAAGGTCGCGCCGATCGGATCGCGATTCGGCGCGATGAACTTCGCCATGGTCTCGTTGACGACGGCGACGTCCGGTGCGCTGTCGATGTCGAGATCGCTGAGTAGACGACCGCGCGTCAGCTGGATGCCGAGCGTGTCGAAGTAGTCGGGCGTGACCGGGTTGGCAAAGGCCGCGCGCGCCTCGAGCGTGTCGGGCACCTCTGGCGGCAAGGCCAGCGCGCGCGCATCGCCGCTGGAGTGAATCGGCGTCGACTTCGAGCCGGAGGCCGACTTGACGCCGGGTGAGTGGCGCAGCCGATCGAGCAGTGTCATGTAGAGCGGCAGCCGCGCCTCGGGTTTCACCGGCGCGCCCGCAGTGTCCACCGTGACGAGCAGCAGGTTGCCGCCCTGGAACCCCGCGTCGATGGTCCGCAGGTTGATCAGGCTCCTGACGAGCAGCGCCGCGACCGCCAGCACCACGATGCTGAGTGCGACCTGCGTGCCGACCAGCAGGTGCGACATCGACCAGCGACGGCTCGACTGCGCAACGGCGCCTTCCTTCAGCGCCGGCGTCAGGTCGAAGCTGGTCGCGCGCAACGCCGGGACCAGACCAAAGACGATGCCGCTGATCAGCGACACCGCCAGGGTGAACGCGAAGATGCGCGCGTTCGGCGCCACGTCGATCAGCAGCGGCGCCTCGACGCTGTTGAAGATGCGCATGATGCCGGCCGTGCCCCACACGGCGAACACGGCGCCGAGCCCGCCGCCGAAGAGCGACAGCAGCAGGCTCTCGGTCAGGAACTGGCGGACCAGGCGCGAGCGGCCGCCGCCGACGCACAGGCGAATCGCCACTTCCTTCGCGCGGGCGGCGCTGCGCACGAGCAGCAGGTTGGCGACGTTGACCGATGCGATCAGCAGCACGATCGCGACCATGCCCATCAGGACTTTGAGCGCGGTCTCGTACTGGCCGCGCAGCCTGGCGGAGCCGCGAGAGGCCGACGTCAGCGTCGCATTCGTGAACGCCGCCGGATTCATCTTCTTGATCCAGCTGTTCTCGTCGGCCGACATGTATTGCTGGAAGGCGACCTCGACGGGCGCAAGCGCCGCTTCCGCGCTGACGCCGGGCGCCAGCCGCGCGACGATCGTCAAGTCCGTCCACGTGTCGTGCATCGTCAAGTATTCGGGTTCCTTGATCGCCCGCACGGCCAGCGGCATGGTGATGTCGGGATTGCTGCCGGGAATCATGCCGGTGAACTCCGGCGCTGTGACGCCGACGATGGTCACGGGGCGGCTATCGAGAGTGATGGTGCGATCGAGCACGTCCGGATCGCGGCCGAATCGGCGCGACCAGAACGCGTCGCTGATCACCGCCGTCGGGGCGGCGCCCGGCTGATCGGATTCACCGCTGAAGCCGCGGCCAAGCGTCATGCGCACCCCGAGCACGCCGTGGAACGAGCCGTTCACCCACAGACCGGTGGCGTTCTCGAGCCCGTTGCTGGACGAGACCTTGAACACCGCCGGCGAGTAGGCGGTGATGCCGGCGAACACGCCGTCGATCGATCGATACGAATCGAAGAGCGGATAGTTCGAGCCCATGCCGGGGCTCGCGCCCTTGCCGTGACCGATGAAGAAGAGATCCTGCGGCGATTCGACCGGGACGGTGCGGAGCAGCACGGCGTCCATCAAGCTGAAGATCGCGGTGTTGGCGCCGATGCCGAGCGCCAGCGACAACACCGCGGCGGCGGTAAAGCCCGGCGTCTTTCGCATCAGTCGCAGCGCATAGCGCAGATCGTTCGACAACGCGTCGAGCCAGCGCACTCCGCGCGACTGGCGGCAGTCGTCTTTGATCGCATCCTCGGTGCCGAATTCCATGCGGGCGCGGCGCATCGCCTCGGCGGGGGAGAGGCCGGTGCGCGCGAGATCCTCGGCGCGGGCCTCGATGTGAAAGCGCACTTCGTCGCGCATTTCCCGTTCGAACCGATCGCGACCCAGGAGCATGCCGGCGAGCGAACGAAGACGAGACCACATGACTTACACCTCGTCGGGAGTGGCGCGAAGGGCGGTGCCGATCGCCGATGCCAGCTTGTTCCACTCCGCCGTCTCTTCGCGGAGGCGGCGCTTGCCGGCGGCCGTCAGCGTGTAGAACTTGGCCTTGCGCTTGTTCTCGCTCTCGCCCCATTCGGCGGCGATCAGGCCTTGGTGCTCCAGGCGATAGAGGGCCGGATAGAGCGAGCCCTGCGGGACGTTCAACGCCGCGCCGGAAATCTGCTGGATCCTCAGCAGCACCCCGTAGCCGTGCAGCGGCTTCAGGGACACCGCCTTGAGAATCAGCATGTCGAGCGTGCCGGGCAGCAGGTCGGCGTTCTTGGCCATCTCTCTCCTAGTTGGACTAGGAGTCTAGATCCGTTCTCCTAGTTTGACAAGGGGTCGAGGCTAGAAGTTGAAACGGATCGAGATGTCGACCTGGCGCGGGTTCGACACGCTCGTCGCCTGCAGGAAATACTGCGACGTCATCACGCCGCTGAAGCCCGAGTAGTTGTGGCGGTTCGTGAAGTTCTGCGCCGACACGTTGATGTTGACGCCCTTCTGGCGGCCGCGCGGGCCGGGCCGGCCGCCGGGGCCGCCGCGGCCTTCGGGGCCCGGCGCCCTGCCGATCGGAATCGTGTACGACACGTTCGCCGACAGCGTCGATCGCCACGGCAGGCGGACGCTGTTGCGCGGCACGTTGAACGGACGATCGTTGAAGATCGAGTCGCCGTTCTCGTCGATGCCGGTGGTGATCGTGTAGGGCGCGCCGCTGTTGCTGTCCCAGCTCATTTGCGCGTTGAGGTTGCGGTAGGCCTGCGTCGACACCGACGCGCGCATCCGGTGCCAGGTGTCGCCGCCGGCCGGACCCCATTGATCGTCGAGCGAGCCGCTCGGCGAAACGCTGAACGCGCCGTCGGTGTTGTTGTAGGCGCGGCGATGCCGGTAGTTGAAGCGGAGCGTCGTTCGCTTCGGGTTCCACTTCGCCTGGTCGGCGTTGCGCACGCCGCCGGCGAAGTTGATGCTGAAGTCGGGCACCAGCTCGTAGGTCTCCATCGAGGCGTCCGAGGTGACCTCGATGATGTTCGCGAACTCGGGATTCGGACGCACGCCGCGCACCGGCGCGTTCAGGTTCACGCCGCGCAGCTGGTTGTGGTATCTCGCCGTCGAGAACGTCACGCTGGCGCGCATCTTTCGCGTGACCGCGCGCTCGATCGCGGCGCTGAAACGATGAATGCGCTCCAGGTGAATGTCGCCGAGCACGTACTTGTTGCTGGCACTGAAGGTGGCGTCGCCGCCCGCATCCGGGAAGCTCGGATTCTCGATGTTGATCTCGCGCTGGCGGACGCCGTCGACGCGCAGCGTCTGCTCGTAGACGTTGGTGCCGAGCCAGTTGTAGAAAATGCCGTAGCTGGCGCGGGTCGTCGTCCGGCCGTCCTTACCCGGCGACCACGTCACGCCAAGCCGCGGGCCGAAGCCGCTGAGATCGTGCACGTGCGTCTGCGCTTCGTAGCGCAGGCCCGGGCTGAACGTCAGGTTCTGGCGCACGCGAATGTCATCCTGCACGTAGACGCCGCCTTCGATATGCGAATAGACGATCAGTGGATCGCCGATGCGCTGCGTGAAGTTGCGCGGCCGGCTGTTCAGGAACGTCTCGCCGTTCGAGAAGATGAACGTCCCCAGGTAATTCGAAATGCTGTCGGTGCGATAGTGCCGGCCCTCGAGCTCGACGCCGGTGCGCATCGTGTGGATGCCGCGGATGTAGTTCAGGTCCGAGGCGAGCTCGATGTCCTTCTGGTTGACGCCGCCGGCGACCTGCGCGCCGCCGCGTGTCACGCCGTCGAGCACGCGGATCGTCTGCGCTTCGAGCACCGCTGTCGATTCGCTGCGATACAGCCGCAGCTGCAGGCGGGTGTTGAGGAACGAGTTCGGTCCGAGCGGACCGGTTTCCTGCATCCGCACCTGGTTGCCGCTGTTCTCGCTCGAGTAGGCGCGCTCGGACAGATCGAAGCCGCCGATGCCGAGATTGCTGCGCGACGTGTAGTTCTGCGAGTAGCCGAGGCGCAGCACGTGCGCCTTGGTCAGCGCGTAGTCGAAGTAGCCGTTGCCGTTCCAGCCGTCGTTGGGCCGGCGTCCGAGCAGCGTGGACGTCTTGCCCTGCAGCGTCACGTAGGTCGCGACCGGCGTGTCGAATGCCTTGCGGCCGCTGAAGAACATCGAGAACGAGCTCTTGTTCGGTTTGATCGCGCCGCCGAGGTTGGCGTCGAAGTTCTGCGTCCGCTCCGGCGCCTTGACGTCGACGAACGGGTTGTCGCCGCTGAACACGCTGTCGCGCACGCGCGTGGAGAAGCCGCCGCGGATCGGGCCGATGCCGGCCTGCGTGATGATGTCGATGCCGTCGCTGTCCGCCGAGTGGTTCTCGGCGGGGAAGGTGTCGCGGACGATGCGGACGGAGCGGATCACGTCGCGCGACGGCAGCTGGCCGCCGTTGAAGCCGTCGACGCGCACGCGCGCCACGCCGCCGGCCATCTCGACGAGCTGCCGCATCAGCTCGTTCGGATCGTCCGAAAGGTTTTCGATCTCGTCGGCGGTCAGCTCAGTGGCGAGCGTGTTGTTCGGATTCGACGCGGCGGCCTGCGGATCCTGTCCGACTTCGACGGTGTCCGTGAACCCCGTCAGCTCGAGCTCGATCGTCTGCTTGTTGTCGCCGGCGCGCAGCCGCACGTCGGGAAGCTCGATCGCATCGAAGCCCGGAAACTCCACCTTGATCCGGTAGCGGCCCGGCTTCAGTCCCGGCACCGTGGCCACGCCGCCGTCACTTGCCGTCATCGTGACCGCGGCAGCGCCGGCCGGCTCGTGCGGGGTCACCGACACCGTCGCTCCCGGCAGGATCGCGCCGGTCATGTCGACGATGGTGATGATGGCCCGCGCGTCGCGCGTGGTCTGCGCGGCAACCGGCGTCACAAAAAGGGCGGCGGCCAGGAAAACAGTGAGGGGAACGAGGCGCATCAGGCTGACCGATTAGACACTCAGGACCACCTACTGGTTGGGACAGCTCAGCGTTTACCCGGCAAAGGCTTTGCAGGTTTCTGCCCTGGAGTGAATGCCATGAACACACGACTGATGAGCATTGCCACGTGCACGTTCGCCGCTGCCGCATCCATTGCCGTGCACGCGCAGGCGCCGCAAACCGCGCCGACGCCACAGCCGCCGGATCATCCGCGTCCCACCGTGACGCAAACCAACACGCGCGCCATGCCCGCGAATCCGGTGATGACGATCAGCGGATGCCTGACCGAGCGCAAAGGCGGGAACACCAACGCCGACCGCGGCGGCGCGATCGACAATTACGTGCTGACTAGCGTGAAGATGTCGCCGTCGAGCAGCGTGTCGGGCATCGGTGTGTCGACGAAGTTCGAAGTCCGCGGCGTCGTCGAAGCCGAGTTGAAGAAGCACGTCAACCAGCAGGTCGAGTTGATTGGACAGATCGTGCGGCCCGAAACGGAAACGCCTGCCGACGACACGCCGGACTTCATGGCGACGACGTTAAAGGTGATCTCGGCCACGTGCGTGGCCGAGCCTTAGTCGCGCGATCTCGGGAGCAGCACGCGGAACGTGGTTCGTCCGGGCCGCGTGCTGGCGACCGAGATCCGGCCGCCGTGGGCCTCGACGATCTGGCGCGCGATGTACAAGCCGAGGCCCAGCCCGCCGCCGCGCTGATGATCGGTGCGCCGTGTGCGGAACGGCTCGAAGATGTGAGGACCGGCGCCGGCGTCGATCTCGCCGTCGTTCGACACCGCGACGCTGACCTCGCCGGGCGCGGTGCCGTCGATCTCGACGGCGATCGGGCCCGCGCCGCGGCCATGCTCGATCGCGTTGCCAACCAGGTTGGCCAGCACCTGCGTCAATCGTCCGCGGTCCCACGTGCCGCACGGATCGCCGGTGGCGATCACTTCGATCGCGCCGCCTTCGCGGCCGCGATGCTCGTCGATCACGGCGCGGACGATGTCGTCGAGGTTGGCCGGTTCGCGGTTGAGAGGAATGCCGTTGCCCTGGCGCGCCAGCGTCATGTCGAGCAGGTCCGCGATCATGCGGCTCATGCGCTGGCCGCTGGACTTGACCCGTGCCGCCACTTCCTTGACCAGCGGGTCGCTCGACGACGCTTCGAGCACGTGCGCTCCTGACAGAATCGCGCCGAGCGGCGTCCGCAGATCGTGGCCCAGCACGCCCGCGAACATCTCGTTCAGGCGCAGCGCCTCGGTGCGCTCCTGAAGCTCGCGCTCGATCTGCTGTTTCTGCCGATGCAGCTGGAAGAACACCTCCGCCTTGTTCTTGAGAATCGTCGGCTCGACCGGCTTGTAGAGAAAGTCCACCGCGCCGCTGTCGTAGCCTTTGAAAACGCGATGTTGATCGCGCACGCCGGCGGTGACGAAGATCAGCGGGATGTGCCGCGTGCGCTCGCTGCTGCGCATCAACTCGGCCAGCTCGAAGCCGTCCATCTCGGGCATCTGCACGTCGACGAAGGCGAGCGCCACCTCGTGGCGCAGCAGCAGGTCGAGCGCTTCGGCGCCCGATCGCGCCAGCAGCAGCTCCACATCGTCACGGCGCAGCAGCGCCTGCATGACGAGCAGGTTGTCTTCGAAATCGTCGACGACCAGGCACTTGACCTTGGTCACGCGTTCCCCCGATCGAGCGTCGACAGCAATGCGGCGATGCCGCTGAGCGGCAGCACGAAGTCGGGTGTGGTCCGCGCGAGCGCGGCTTCCACCATCAGCGGCGTATGCGCGTCCGCCGGATCCTGCACGATCGTCACGCCGCCTGCCTGGCGGATCGCGTCGAGGCCGCTGCTGCCGTCGTGGCTGGCGCCGGTCAACAGGATCGCGGCCAGCGACGGCCCGTAGCACGCCGCGGCGGATTCAAACAGCACGTCGATGGCCGGACGTGAGAAGTTCACCAGCGGATCGACCGACAAGGCGAGCGACGGTCCTTCGTCAACGAGGAGATGATAGCCGGGCGGCGCGAAGTAAACGTGCCCCGGCAGGATCGGTTGTTTGTCCTCGGCTTCGAGAACCGGGCGCCGGCACTTCGCCTGGAAGATGTGCGCCAGCAGGCTCTCTCGCTCTTCAGGCAAGTGAATGACGATCATCACCGGCGGCCGCAGATCCGGCGGCAGCGCCGGCAGGAGCTTGCCGAGCGCTTCGATACCGCCCGCGGATGCGCCGATCACCACGGCCTCGGCCCGGCCGGCGAGCGACGGCGCGATCATCGCCCCACCCGCTTCTGATAGATCCGCTGGCCGGGAGCGATCTCGATGAAGGCGCCGGCGTCGCGCGTGAACTGCAGCGTCTCACGCGAACCGAGCCCGAGAAAGCCCTGCCGGCAGAGCGCGTCCTTGAACAACCCGATGGCGCGCTCCTGGAGCTGGCGATTGAAATAGATCAAGACGTTGCGGCAGCTGATCAACTGCATTTCCGCGAATACGGTGTCGGTAGCGAGGCTGTGATCGGAGAACACGATGTGCTTCTTCAACGACGGCTCGATCAACGCGCGCCCGTAGGCGGCGGTGTAGTAGTCGGACAGCGAGCCGTGGCCGCCCGAGCGGCGATGGTTCTCGGTGAAGCCGGCGACGCGCGACACGTCGAACACGCCGGCTTCGGCCTGCTGCAGCGTGTGGGGATTGATGTCGGTGGCGTAAATCAGCGACCGCGACAGCAGGCCCTCTTCCTTCAACAGGATGGCGAGCGAGTAGACCTCTTCGCCGGTGCTGCAGCCGGCGACCCACAGCCGCAGCGACGGGTAGGTGCGCAGGATCGGCACGACGTGATCGCGCAGCGCCTTGAAGTAGGTCGGATCGCGGAACATGTCGCTGACCGGCACGGTCAGGAAATTGAGCAGCACGGGGAACGCCGCGTCATCGTGCAGGATGCGATCCTGCAGCTGCGACATCGACTCGCACTTCATCTGATCGGCGGCGGCGCGGAGGCGCCGCTTCATCGAAGCCTGCGCGTAGCCGCGAAAGTCGTAATGGAAGCGCTCGAAGATCGCCTGCAGCAGCAGCTCCAGCTCGATGTCGGCGGCGCGTGTCGCCACTGCTACTTCGGCATCCACACGCGGATCAGCGACAGCAGCTTGTCCACGTCGAACGGCTTGGCCATGTAATCGTTGGCGCCGGCGGCCAGGCACCGCTCCTGGTCGTCGGCCATCGCCTTCGCGGTCAGCGCGATGATCGGCAGGCGGCGCCATTCCGGGCGCTTGCGGATCTCGGTGATCGCCGTGATGCCGTCCATCTCCGGCATCATGATGTCCATCAGCACGAGATCGATCGCGCCGTTGTCCTTCGACAGCTGCTCGAGCGCCTCGCGCCCGTTGCGCGCGATCGCCACCGTCGCGCCGCGCGGCTCGAGCACGCGGCTGAGCGCGAAGATATTCCTGGCATCGTCTTCGACGACGAGGATGCGGCGATCCTCGAGCGTCGTGTCGCGATCGCGCACGGCGCGCAGCATCTGCTGTTGCTGCGGCGGCAGCTCGGCCTCGACCTGGTGGAGGAACAGCGTCACCTCGTCGAGCAGCCGCTCCGGCGAGCGCGCGTCCTTGATGATGATCGACTTCGAGAAGCGCCGCAGCCGCTGCTCCTCGTCCGCGGTCAGCGAGCGGCCGGTGTAGACGATCACCGGCGGGAACGAGACCTGGTCCTGCGCCGCCATTTGCTCGAGCAGATCGAAGCCGCTGACGTCGGGCAGCTTCAAGTCCATCACCACGCAGTCGAACGTGGTCGAGGCGAGGTGCTGGCGCGCTTCGGCGGCGGTCGCCGCGCCGGTGATCTCGACGCCGGCGCTGGAGAGCAGCTGGCGCACGCTCTCGCGCTGCCGCGCGTCATCCTCGACGACCAGCACGCGCTTCACACCCTGCGTGAGCTTTGATTCGAGGCGGCGGATTGCGTCGAGGATCTCCTCGCGCTGGACCGGCTTCAGCGCGTAGCCGATGGCGCCGCGCTCCAGTGCCTGCTGGCTGAAGTCGGTGCCGGAGGCGACGTGGACCGGGATGTGGCGCGTGCGCGGGTTGCGCTTGAGCTGATCGAGCACGCCGAGGCCCGAGTGATCGGGGAGGTTGATGTCGAGCAGGATCGCGCTCGGCGCGAACTGGGCGGCGGCGGCCAGGCCGTCGTTGGCCGAGTGCGTGACGACGGCTTGAAAGCCCTTTTCGCGCACCAGGTCGCGCAGGATGCCGGCGAAGGCGACGTCGTCTTCGACGATCAGGATGCGACGTGATCCCTGCGTCAGGCGGTCGCGATCGTCGTCGATCTGGGGCCGGCCCAGGGCGGACCTCGCGGCCGGCATGGGACGCGTTTGCGGCGCGGCTGGTGACGCGGCCACTGGAGCCGCCGCGGGCATCGGCACCGATACGGGAACCGACAGGGGCAGCAGCAGCGTGAACACGCTGCCGCGGCCCGGCTCGCTCTCGACCGTGATGTCGCCGCCGAGCAGGCGCGACAGATCGCGCGCGATCGACAGGCCGAGACCGGTGCCGCCGTACTTGCGATGCGTGCTGCCGTCGGCCTGCCGGAAGGCTTCGAAAATGATCGACTGCTGCGACGCCGGAATGCCGATGCCGGTATCGCGCACCGCGAAGCGGAGCCGATCGCCGTCGCGCGACACGTGCAGCGTTACCGAACCGCGATCGGTGAACTTGATCGCGTTGGACATCAGGTTCTTGAGGACCTGTCCGAGCCGCTGCGCGTCGGTGGAGAAGGCCGGTGGCACGGCCGCATCGACCGACGCCGACAGCTCGAGCTGTTTCTGCTCGGCGAGCGGCGCGACCGTCTTGATCAGCGAGTCGATCGCCGCGGCGAGATTGACCGGCGCGATCGACAACTCGACCTTGCCGGACTCGATCTTCGAGAGATCGAGGATGTCGTTGATCAACGCCAGCAGATCGGTGCCCGCCTCGTAGATGGTCTTCGCAAACTGCACCTGCTCGTCGGTCAGGTTGCCGGAGTTGTTGTCGGCGAGCAGCGTCGCCAGGATCAACGATGAGTTCAGCGGCGTGCGCAGCTCGTGGCTCATGTTGGCGAGGAACTCGCTCTTGTACTGATTGGCGCGCTCCAGCTCGGCGGCCTTCGCGGTCAGCGTCGCCTGCGCCTGTGTCAGATCCGTCTTCTGCGCCTCGAGCACCTCGGTCTGCTCCTCGAGATGCGAGTTGATCTGCTCGAGCTCGGCCTGCTGGTTCTCGAGACGCGCCTGCGATTCCTGCAGCACCCGGCTCTGTTCCTCGAGCTCTTCGTTGTTGACGCGCAGCTCCTCCTGCTGCGCCTGCAACTCCTCGGACTGTTGCTGCGTCTCGGCCAGCAACTCCTCGAGCCGGGTCCGATCCTTCGACGACCGCACCGCCACGCCCATCAGCTCCGAGACGCGCTCCATCAGCTCGCGTTCGGCGTCCCGCACCTTCCTGAAAAATCCGAGTTCGATGACGCCGAACACGACGCCATCGGCCGCCGCCGGCGCGATCAGCAGCTCGATCGGCGTGCGCCGCCCCAGCGCCGATGACACCGTGAGGTATCCCTCGGGCACGCCGCTGACGCGCATCGTGCGATTGTCCCGCGCCGCCTGGCCGACCAGCCCCTGTCCGCTCTCGATGATCGGCGCCCCGCCCTCGCTGAGCGCGTAGCCGGCGAGCCGGCGGAACGTGCCGTCGGACTCGGCGAGGTAGACCGCGCCGGCGTGCGCGTCCATGTAGCCGGCCAGGAAGGTGATCACTCGCTCCGCCAGGGTCTCGAGGCGTTGTTCGCCCTGGATCCGCGCCGCCAGCTCCATCTGCCCGGTGCGGATCCAGACGGTCGCCTCGCGGGCCAGGTAGTCGCGCGACATCATCACCGCGGACAGCACGATCAGCATCAGCAGCACGCCGGATCCCAGGACCGTCACGGTTCGCGATCGCTGTTCGGTACTGGCCCAGGTGGTTTCCCGCGTCGCCAGCAGGGCGCGCTCGGTCGCCGTCATTTCGGCAATGAGCGAGCGGATGCTCTCCATCGCCGCGATGCCGCGGCCGCCGCGCAGCAGCGCCAGGGCGCCGGCCGCATCGCCTTGTTGCTGGAGATCCACCGTCCGGCCGGCGACGTCGAGGCGCTCCTCGACCAGGCTCCGCAGCGTCGGGATGCGCGCCGCCTGCTCAGGGTTGTCGGAGACGAGGGCGCCGACATCGCCGAGCAGCACCGGCAGGGCAGCCCGCGCGCGTTGGTAGAGATCGTGGTGAGAAGGCTCGCCCGTCAGCAGGTAACCGCGCTGCCCGGTCTCGGCGTCCTTGAGCGTGGAGCCGATCACTTCCAGCTTTTCGATCACCTGCAGCGTGTGCGTCAGGAGCTCGGTCGCCTCGGATCGCGCCTGGAGTGAACGGTAGGAAAACACCGCGACGACGACGACCGCGAGGATCGCGATGATGAGGCCAATCGCTGTTCCAACGGGCAGAGGCAGAGTCCCGCTGTTCTGGCCGGGGGCGCGCGTCGCAGGCACTCCCACAAGTCTAGTGTGAATGGCGCTGAACAAAGCTCGGCCATTGCCGAACGCAACGGCTCCGAGCGCCCGGAACTATTTCGCGATCAGCCGCACGCCAAACACCGGCGTGACCTCGAGGCCGTTGGTGGCTTCGAAACGCACCGTCAGGTTCTCCTTGTGGCGCATCACCTCGGCCGGGATCACGTATTCACTCTCGTAAAACTTCGACACGCTGCTCTGCGGCTGTGTCTCTGATCCGACCTTCTGTCCGTCGATCAGCACATCGAAGCTGCGCGGCCGGCGCTGGTCGCTGTTGTAGGTCGCGACCAGCGTGAGCATGGTGCGGCCGTTGACCGGCAGATCGTACGAGAACCACTTGATGGCCCGGCGTCCGCTGCGGCCGTCGGTGCGAATCACCGATGTTTCGAGGCCCTGCTGATTGAAGGTCTTCTCCGATTCGCGATCGCCGATCACCACCGACGTCACCGTTGCCGCATCGAGCGCGCGCAGGCGCTCGCGTTCCGCGGTCAGCTCTCGCGCGCGGGTGGTAAGCTCGGCGGGCGTCAGCACATCCCAGTACGCCGCGTAGGTGCGGCGATGCATCGAGAAGAACGGTGAGAACTCGACGTCGATCGGCTTCTGGGTCGAGATGGTCCGCGCGACACCCGACGCCTTGAACACGCCGGGCATTCCGGCCACGGGCTTCAGCCATTCGGCTACAGGCCGATCGGTGACGAGCGCCACCGGATCGGGTGCGGAGGCCGTCGTTCCATCACCGTCGCCATCATCCGCGCGTTTCGGCGCCGCGCCGAGATCGCCGCCAAGGACCAGCGGTCCCCACAGCACGACGGCTTTGCGTGGATTGTCACGCAACCGATCGAGCCGCAGCGTCTTCGGCAGCGCGATCGAGATCTCGTCGCCTGACTGCCACGTGCGCGTGATCTCGACGTATCCGGATTGCAGCCGCTGCGCGACTTTCTTGTCGTTGACGCGCACTTCGAAGCCGTCTTCCGTCCACGATGGACGGCGGAAGGCGAGCGTGAAGGACCTGGGCGCGATCAGATCCAGCTTCAGCGTGGCCGATTCGCCGATGGGGAAAGACGTGTCCATTGCCAGCTTCGCGCCCGCGGACTCCCAGCGTGCCGTCGACGGCGCGTAAATGTTGACGAATAGCTTTGGTCCGGTTCCCGACTCCCGGTTCCCGGTTCCCGACTCGTAATAAATCCCTAGTCCGTGAAGCGCATGGCTCTCCATGCCGGTGCCGACGCAGCACGTGAAGCTGCGCTGCATGTTCGCGTATTCACGGCGCACGCCGGAGCCGACCGGCACCATGTAGCACGTCGCGCCGTCGTCGCTATCCATCGACCCGAGGATGTGATTGAACAGCGCGCGCTCGTGGAAGTCGGCGTACTTGACGTCAGGCTGCAGCGCGAACAGCTTTCGCGTCAGCTTGAGCATGTTGTAGACGTTGCAGGTTTCCGCGGTGCGGCCTTCGGTGATGTTGCCCAGCTTGTCGGGCTCGCGGAAGTATTCGTCCTTGCCGTGGCCGCCGGTCGCGAAGGTGTGGTGATTGACGACGCGATCCCAGAACACGGTCGCCGCGGTGAGATCGTCCTTGTGGCCGGCGTAGGCGTAGCGCGACACCGAGCCGATCAGCTTCGGCACCTGCGTGTTGCCGTGCAGGCTGCTGAGCGGATCCTCGCCGCGCTTCAGCGGATCGAGCACGGCCTTGTGCTCGAATTTGTAGGACAGATCGAGCCAGCGCTTGTCGCCGGTATCGGCGAACAGATCCGCCATCATCTCGTTCATGCCGCCGAACTCGCAGGCCAGCATCCGCTGGATCGTCGCATCGTCCATCGGCGCGAGATACTTCTCGGCCCAGCCGCCGAACTTCACGGCGATGTCGAGCGCGTCCTGGTTGCCGGTGTGGCGATACGCATCGCGCAGCCCCGCGAAGGTCTTATGCAGCGTGTACCACGGCGACCACAGACCGTTCAGATCGAAATTCGCCGCCTTGATGTTGCCCTTCGACACTTCAGCGAAGGCTTCCTTCACGCCCGGCAGCGCTCCGGCAAAACCGTCAGCATTCGCGTCCTGGCAGATCTTGATCTCCGAGACGATGTAGTCGGCGCGCTGCTTGAAGCGGGCATCGCCCGTCGCCGCGTACATCAAACTGACTGCAGAGAGGTGATGGCCGGCGATGTGGCCGGTGAGCTGGCGGCCGTCGGCGTCCCAACCCGTATAGCCTTCGGCCTTCTGCGGCAGGCCGGCGCGCTTGCGATAGAAGGCCAGCATGCGATCGGGCTCGAGCGACAGCAGATACCCGGCGTCGAGATCCTGCGCCGTTTTCAGCGGACCGCCGGTCAGCCGCACCGCGGTCAGCGGCAGCGGCCGCGCCACGTCGGCCACCGCGAGATTGATCTTCTGCGCGAAGCCAGATGACACCAGCCACGCCGAGCCGCCGGCGACCAACTGGAAGAATTCACTTCTCGAGATCTTCATTTGGACTTCCCTGGAACCTTTGGAACCTCTGGAACCCTTGGAACCTACTGTCCTGACATCTTTTTCCACTGCTGCTCGTACTGATCGACGTTGTCCTTCGTGACGATGTCGACGCCGGAATCGATGATCGCGGTCGGCGGATTCTTGCCCTGCTTGATGTCGCGCAGGAGCCTCACCGACTCGCTGCCCCAGCCGAAGTACTTCTGGCCGAGGAGGACCTGGACTTTTCCGTCGCGCAGAATGTCGAGGGCCGGCGCCACCGTGTCGAATGAAATCACTTTCGTCTTCGCCGGATCGACGCTCGCCAGCGCGTTGCGCGTGAACACCGGCCAGCCGCCGACGGAGATCCACGCCGCCAGATCGGGATAGCGGCGCGTGCCGCTGGCGATGATCTCGGCGCAGCGAATCACGTCTTCCTTGATGTCGTAGGTCTCGACGACCTGGATGCCCGGCGCCTTCGCGAGCGCTTCCTTCACGCCGGCCAACCGATTCTCCAGGTTCGCGGCGCCCATGCTGGTGATCAGTGCGACCTTGCCCTTGCCACCGAGCAAGTTGATCGCCTGTTCGCCCAGAATGCGACCCGACGCGCGATCGTCGACGCCGTAAAACGCGATGCGCTTCGAGGTCGGCGCGTCCGAGTCCCACGTCGTCACCGGAATGCCGGCATCGATGGCGCGGTTGATGGTGTCTTTCAGGAACTCGCCGTTGAGCGACGAAATCGCGATGCCGTCCACGCGCTGCGTGATGTACGACTCGAGGATTTCCTTCTGCTTCAACTGATCCGCCGACGCCGGCGCGTTCCACAACACCTCGACGTCGCCGAACTCCCTGGCCGCTTGATCGGCGCCGATCTTGGCGTAGTTGAACACCGGAATGTCGAGCGCCTTGGGGATGATCGCAAAGCGCATCTTCTTCGGCGCCGGCTTCGCGGTATCCGCTTTGGGTGGTTCAGACGAGCAGCCAATGGCGAGGCCCGCACAGGCGGCGAACAACAGCGGCAGGACGACAAGGCGGGCGCGATTCACGATTTCGGACTCCTTCTGAGCAGCAACTGGTCGGCGACGACGATGATGATCACCACGACGCCGACGATGAGACGATCGTAGAACGTGGCGCCGGGAATTTGCGGCAGCGCGTTTCGCAGCACGCCGAAAATCAGCGTGCCCAGCACCGCGCCCATCACCGAGCCGCGGCCGCCGGCCAGGCTCGCCCCGCCGACCACCGCCGAAGCGATGATATCCAACTCGTAACCGGTCGCAAGGTCGGCTTTGCCCTGGCCCTGCACCAGCACCAGCACGATGCCGGCGAGCGAGGCCAGCACGCCGCTGATCACGTAGACCGACGCTTTGACGCGTCCGATCGCGATGCCGGAGAAGAGCGCCGCGGTTTCGTTGCCGCCGATCGAGAACACCGAGCGGCCCCACTGGAAGCGCGTCATCAGGATCTGGAAGATCAGCGCCATCACGAACATCACGATCGGCGCGAGCCAGTCGATCGGGATGCCCATCGGCCGCCACCCCGCCGGCAGCCGGCCCGACACGTCGTAGTACTGACCTTCGGTGATGATGAACGCGATGCCGCGCGTGATGCCCATCACGCCCAGGGTGGCAATGAACGGCGGCAGCTTGACGATCACGATCAGCAGTGACGTCAGCAGCCCCGACGCGACACCGATCAGCAGTCCGGCCATCAGGCTCGGCGCGAGCGCCCAGCCTTCGGCGACGAAATAGTGGCCGGTGACGACGCCCGACAGCGCGATCACCGCGCCGGGCGCGAGATCGATGCCGCCGGCGATGATCACCACCGCTGCGCCGACCGCGGCAATGCCGTAGATAGATGAGTACTTGAGGATCAGCAGCGCGTTCTCGAAGTTGAGGAACGGATGCGCGCGGCCCTCTTCCGGCGCGAGATACCACGCAAAGAACAGAATTTCGGCGATCAGGATCGCGATCGTGCTCAGCTCGCGGACGGCGCGCAGTTGCTTCATAGACGGTCGCCTGCCCTGAGCGAATCAACTGGCGTCGCCAGTTGATGAGTCGAAGGGTGCGTGGCGAGGCGCATAACGCTTTCTTCAGTAGCCACGGCGCCATCGATCTCGCCTTGCAGCTCACCCTCCCTCATCACGAGGATGCGATCGGCGAGCGACAGAATCTCCGGCAGATCGCTGGAGACGACCAGCACGGCCAGCCCTTCGCGCGCCTGCCGGCGGATCATCTCGTGGATCTCGAACTTCGCGCCGACGTCGACGCCCTTGGTCGGCTCGTCGAGCAGCAGCACGCGCGGCCCGGTCGCCATCCACTTGGCGACGACGACTTTCTGCTGGTTGCCGCCGCTCAGCGAATCGGGAAACGCATCGATGCCGGCGGCCTTGATCCGCCAGTCACCGAGCATCTGCTCGGCGTCACGACGTTCCCGGCGCGAGTTGATCAGCGCGCCGCCATCCAGCGTCCCTTTCGGGATCACCAGGTTGTGACGGAGATCGAGATTGAACAGCAGCGCCTGGCGGTGACGCTCTTCGGGCACGAGCACGACGCCGGCGCGGGCCGCGTCGCGAGGCGATCGAAACGTCACCGGCGCGCCGTCAATGCAGATCTCGCCGGTGGTCGGGCGATGCAGGCCGAAGATCGTTTCGAGCAGCTCCGAGCGGCCGGAGCCGACCAGGCCGAACAGGCCGGTGATCTCGCCGCGCCATACGGTGAGGCTGAGGTTCCGGAAAGATCCCGATCGCGTCAGGCGATTCGTCGACAGCCTCGGCTCCCCTTTGTTTACTCGGTCCGCCTCCGCGCTACGCGCTTCGGCGAGACTGCTCGGGCCTGCGGCCCTCGCAGACAAGTCTCTGCCAACCATGGCCTTCACGACGTCGTTGGTGCTCACGTTCGCGGTCGTGAAGGTGTCGACGAATGCGCCGTCGCGCAGCACCGTGATGCGATCGCAGAGGCGGAACACCTCGGGCAGGCGATGCGACACGTAGAGGATCGTCGTGCCGGCGTTTTTCAGCTCGCGCAGCACGTTGAACAGATGATCCGCTTCCGCATCGGTAAGCGCCGTCGTCGGCTCGTCGAGCACGAGGATCCGGCAATCGAAGGCCAGCGCGCGCGCCACCTGGAGCAGCTGGCGATGTGCCGCCGACAACGACTCGGCCGGCGCGTCGGGATCGATCTTGAGCGACAGGCGATCGAGCACCGCTTGGGTGCGCGTGCGCATCGCCGCTTCATCGAGGCGTCCGAAGGTCGTGATCTCGCGGCCGCAGAAGATGTTGGCCGAGACGCTGAGGTTCGGCAGGCACAGCATTTCCTGGTAGACCATGCCGATGCCGTGTTCGATCGCCTCGCGCGGGCTCGACGATGCGAATGGCCGGCCCTGCCAGCGGATTTCGCCGCGATCCGCCTTGACCAGTCCGGCGAGAATTTTCAGCAACGTCGACTTGCCGGCGCCGTTCTCGCCGACCAGCGCGTGCGCCTCGCCTTCGGCGACGTCGAAGCTGACGCCGCGCAGGGCCTGCACCGCGCCAAAGGACTTTTCGATGTGGTCGAACTGCAGGCTCACGCGCGAAGGATGATAGCCTACGGCGCGTATGCGAGCTCTAGTCTCTCTTGTGCTGGCAATCGGCGTGGCGGCATGCACTACGAGCCAGCCGGCCGCGCCGCCGCAACCCACCACTCCAGCGGGGCCAGTCGTGAAACGCGAACCATTCGGCACCATCGGCGGCAAGGCCGTCGAGCAGTTCACGCTCACCAACAAGAACGGCGTCGAAATCCGCGCCATCACCTACGGCGGCATCATCACGTCGATCACGACGCCGGATCGAACCGGCGCCATGGGTGACATCGTCCTCGGCTTCGACTCGCTCGACGGCTACCTTGGTGGTCACCCGTACTTCGGCGCGATCATCGGCCGCTACGGGAATCGCATCGCGAAGGGCCGCTTCACCATCGACGGCACGGAGTACAAGCTCGCCACCAACAACGGGCCGAATCATCTCCACGGCGGCAACAAGGGATTCGACAAGCAGCTTTGGGACGCCCGGCTCGTGCCCGGCCAGAATGGCGTGGTGTTCGCCTACACCAGCGCCGATGGCGAGGAAGGTTATCCCGGCAAGCTCACCGTTGAGATCACCTATACGCTCAGCGACAAGAACGAGCTGATGGTTGACTACAAGGCGAGCACCGACAAGTCGACGCACGTCAACCTGACGCAGCACAGCTACTTCAATCTCGCGGGTTCAGGCGACGTTCTTGGGCACGAGGTGACGATCGATGCCGATCGCTACACGCCGGTTGATGCGACGTTGATTCCGACCGGCGAGCTCGCGCCCGTTGATGGCACACCGTTCGATTTTCGCAAGTCCACAGCGATAGGCGCGCGGATCGATCAGCCGGATCCGCAGTTGAAGCACGGTGGCGGCTACGATCACAACTGGGTGCTGAACGGCACCGCCGGCAACCTGCGCACCGCGGCGCGCGTGGTCGAGCCGAAGACCGGCCGGACCCTCGAGGTCAGGACGACGGAGCCGGGCATGCAGTTCTATACCGGCAATTTTCTCGACGGCAAACTGATCGGCAAGGGCGGGCAGTCGTATGGCCGACGCAGCGGCTTCTGCCTCGAGACGCAGCACTATCCGGACACGCCGAATCAGAAGAATTTTCCGTCGACGCTGTTGAAGCCCAGCGAAGAGTACAAGTCGAAAACAGTCTTCACCTTTGGGGTCCAGTAAAAACGTGATTCTGTGTATGTTTTTTGCGGACTCCGCCTCTTAGCAGATCGGATTACGGTCCCTATGTAATCGCTCGAGCGTCGCGTAGTCGCGGCGTAGCGCTGCATACATCGCGGCGTGCTTCGGGTTCGGCGGCACGCGATGCCCTGGCTGCGGATCGGTGAAGCCGCTCACCACCGTCCGCCAAGAGATCGGTTCTCCCGCAGCGAGGCGATCGGCGTGATACGCGCGCAGCGCGGCGCCGAGCGCGGCGGAGTTGTCCACGTCGAGGCGATACACATCCACGCCGAACACGTTGGCGATCACCTGCAGGATGGCGCGATTGACGGAGGCGCCGCCGGTGGCGATGACGCGATCGATCGTGCCGCTGACCTCCGCCGCGTGGTTGGCGATCGCCATCATCTGTCCTTCGATCAATCCGCGAATGTTGCGCGCCGCATCGTGCCGATCGAAGCCGAAGCGGCGCAGGGCGGCGTGCGCGATGCGCGGCGTGCTCTCGATTTCCAGCCACGGCAGCATCAGGCAGCCATCGTTGCCTGGTGAGTCTTCGAGCAGCGACGCGACCGCATCCCAGTCGAGGCCGTACTCCATGCGCACCCACTCGCGCGCCAATGAGCCGTTCCGGAAGCACACCAGGTTCATGAAATCGCCGGTCGGCGATCGAAACACGTGCGACGAGCGCGCCGACGGAGCGGTGGTCAGCGCAAACACCGTGTCGCTGGTGCCGAGCGATACCGCCACGACGCGATCGTGGATGATGCCGGTGCCGATCAGGCTCGACGGGTTGTCGCCGGTCCACGGCACGATCGCCGCCGCCGGCAACGCGTAGCGCCTCTGCCAGTACGGCGACAGCGTGCCGACGATCTCCCACGACTGTGCGATCGCGGGGAGCCGCGCGGCGAGATCGGGCGCGGTGGCATCGAGTGCCTCGGGCGACCACAGCTGCGCGCGCAGGTCCATCAGGTTCATGCCGGAGCCGTCGCCGGGATCGATCGGCGCGTCGCGGCCGGCGAGGAGCGAGGCCAGGAATGAGCTGACGAGATGCACGCGGGCCGTCGATGCATACGCCTCGGGCTGCTCGATCGCAAAGCGGCGGATCTGCGGCCCGGTGAATCGCTCGCAGGCCGGCGAGCCGGTCAGCGCCGCGACTCGATCGGCGCCGCCGAGCGCGCCTTCGATCTCCCGGCACGCGGCGGCCGTCGATGCGTCGAGCCACACCGGCGATCGCGGCCGCGAGAAGATCGTCGACAGTTGCGGCGCCAGCTTCGCGGTGGGATCGAGCCCGCGCCACACCGCCGGCGCGCTCGCGTTCAGGTACACGCTGCCGTGCTGCTGCGCCGAGCCGGAGATGGCGCGGAGGTTGTCGAGATCGAGATCGGCGGACTGCGCCAGGCGAGACAGCATGCGATCGAGCGCATCGGCCCACATCGCCGGCGGCGCCGTGACTTCGCCATCGGCGCCGGAGATCACGCCACCGGTGGTGCCGTATTCGGGAAAGTCGCGATCGAAGTTGAGCGTGCGATTGAAGACGACTCGGCGCGTGTCGCGGTCGACCTCGATGACGATCGCAGTCAGCGACTGCGTGCCGCAATCAATGCCCAGGTACAGCGACATATAAAATCATCACACTGAAACACGGAAACACAGAAGCACGGAAGCTTTTTGGGGGCCCCAAAAATAGTTTCTGTGGTTCGGTGGTTCCGTGTCTTCCGTGTATGTTTGTCCTAACCGCCCCTTACTTGACCTTCCACTCCTGTAGACCGCTGGAGAATCCCTGTTGCATCGCGAGCTCAATGCGCAGCGCGGTCGTCGTCACCGGTTTGAACGTCACGGTATTCCAGGCGTTGCGCGCGGTGGCGAAGGTGCTGGTGGTCTCGACGGGCAGCCATTGATCGCCGGACTTGTAGAGGAGCTTCCACGACGCGGGCACCCGGACGCTGCCGCGGCCGGTGTCGTCGAACCAGTAGATCTCGCTCGTTGATACCGTCGACGGTTTCGCGAACGTCAGCTCGACCCACTCCATCTTGCTGCCCTGCACCGGCCACCAGTCGAAGCTTTCCAGCACATTGGGATCCTAAGCTTAGAATTCCACGTGGACAAGTTGTCGCG
>JADMIO011419520.1_pt1 | contig 46004 bp, 40 predicted proteins | sample 8958161 | NCBI WGS metagenome assembly JADMIO01 (sample SAMN16585339, study PRJNA669376) | soil metagenome | isolation source: Crop rotation soil | place: USA: Cullars Rotation, Alabama | collected 2011
TGACCCGCCGGCGAAGGAGAAGTTGGTGCCCTTCGGGGTGCTGATGCTCTTGACCGGGGCGTTGATGTTGGTGTTCGGGTCGGGGGAGAGCAGCGACTTCTGGGTGGATGCGTTGCAAGTGTGGTGGCGCGGCGTGCGGGCGAAGTGCCGGGGGATCCGCCAACTCGTGATCTACTTGGATAACGGGCGGGAGAATTCGGGTCGCCGGACGCAGTTCTTAAAGCGGATGGTGCAGTTCGCCGACTGGACGGGGTTGGTGATCCGGCTGGTTTCCTATCCGCCGTATCACAGCAAGTACAACCCGATCGAGCGGTGCTGGTCGTCGCTGGAGAAGAAGTGGAATGGGGTGCTCCTGAACTGTTGGGAGGTGATCCGGGCCTGTGCACTGCGGATGACTTGGCAAGGGATGCATCCGGTGGTCGAACGCCTCCTGGGCCGATACGTGAAAGGGGTGAGTGTGACGAAGAGGGAGATGGCGATGTACGAAGCCCGCTTGGAGCGCTCGGCCACCTTACCGGACTATGATATTACGATCAGGCCGAAGATCCCCGGAAACAGGTAAATCAATTCCTGCCGATCGCCTTAATGCGGCGATTGCCCAGAACAGGCTCTCCGTCGCGGTCCGCCTCCTCGGCCGCCCGGCCGAGTCCCGCGACCTCTGCCAGGGTGCCGTCGCGGCCCTCGAGGCGCTGGTCCGGGAGGACCCCAAGATACCGTCGTACCGCGAAGCCTTGGCCGAGAGCTACCTCTACCGCGGCCTGGCCCGTCGCGCCCTGGGCGACCCCGCCGGAGCCACGGCCGACGCCCGGCAGGCGCTGGACCTGTTCATGGGGGTGACGTCGTTTCATAAATGGGTGTGGTACGGGGCCGCCTGCTGCCATGCCGCGCTGGCCGACCTGGCCGGGTCGGGTCCGTCGTCCGGGCCGGCGGCGGCGGACGCCGACGAGGCGATGGCCCTGCTGCACCAGGCCGTCGCGAAGGGCTTCCGCAACGCCGCCCTCTTCCGCACCGACGACGCCCTCGACCCGCTCCGCGGCCGCGAGGACTTCCGGCGGCTGCTGATGGACCTGGACTTCCCCGCCGAGCCGTTCGCCGCCCCTCGCTGAGGGGCTCGATCCGAATCCCAAGACGGGTGCGCTTCCCGTGTAGAAAGGCGCAGTCGAATGAACAGAAGCCTCGGCTGGCTCTGGGGTCAACTCGAAGAATTCCTCGGCAGGCAAGCCTTGGTTCAGTCGCACACATCGCATCGGCATCGGCTGGAAGGCGCAACGATTGCGCCTTTCGTTACCAGAGGCGCAGGAATTGAGCAACAGCTTCTGGACAGGCGGACACTCTAGACCGTTGGTTCTGGTCGATCTGCAATCGAAGGCCACAGGCGGGACGAGCAAGGAAGCGGTAGGGAGCCATCTTCAAGCTGGCTCATCTCAGCCAGCCAAGGACGGAAGTGATCCACCCGGCATGGGGGGGCCTCGCTCGATCGCAACGAGAAACAAGATCCATGCCTGTATGGCTCATAAGGGGAACAAGACAAAGAAGAAGACGGTCTTGCGCATCAGGTTGGGAAGCGACCAAGGAAGGAGCCGCTGTTTGGTGGCGTTCTCCAAACGATCGTCTGCTCGAGAACCAGACGAAGAGACAAACGGTCTCATCGCCGCGCTGGGGACAAGAGGCCACAGCGCTGCCGTTCAGATGATCGAAAGCGCTGCCGAATCGGAGATCGGTCCCAGCGGCTTGAGGAACGGCCGTTCTTCGGCGAATCGCTCGGTACGGCCGCTGTTCCGCTGGACGAAGACTTTGCGGAGGAACTGCTCGTAGGCGGCTCGATCCTCGAAGTCGCGGTGGCCGCGGAGCATCAGCGCCTGATCGAGGGCGGCCTTGTAGCGGTAATGACTCTGCTCGGCATCTCCGTTCTCGTGGGCCTTGCGGACGTTGATGGCTTGAGGCGTCAAGCCGTAGTGGGCCAGCAAGGCGCGGTAACGCTGTTGGAAGAAGTCTCGATCGCCGAGGTTGTTCACCGCGGCGGTGAGCCGATCGGTCCGATGCAGGCAGGGAACCCCTCCCAGTTCCCAAAGGGCGTTCTGAAGTCCTTCACTGAGGCTCTCAAAGCTCTCCGAGAAGCAAACCGTGCCGGTTTCCCAGTTGGAGTCGCTCAGGACGAAGTGGTAGACCAGGTGATCGAACGGCTGACCGGCGAGTGTGATCTGCAGGTCGTTCATGGAAGTGAAGTCGGAGGCGCCCAGTTCGCCGGGCGTATGGACCTGCTCGAAGAAGACCTCCTTGGGCGCGCCGTTGAGAGCCCGCCACACCTTGATCTTCCGCTGCAAGGTGCGGAGCTGGCCGTCCTGGAACCGCCCCGGGAACCGCCGCTGAAGATCCTCGAAGAGGGTCTTGGCTTGGAGTCCGGGGTTGAGTTCCAGAAGGTCGCGGATCTCGGGCCAGACGTCCTGGAACGGATCCTCTCGAGTCCGCCAGGTTCTTGGGATGAACGACTCGCTGGGCAGCCGCTCGACGGACCGATACTTCCGAGCTGTCTCGGTGTTCATACCCACCTTCGACGCGGCAAGATAGAGGGGAAATCCTTCGCCGAGAAGCCGGCGAAGCTTGCGGACCTGGGCGTCCTGAATCATGGTGACCTCCTCCGTGACGAGGAGGAGAACACCTAGTGAACAGCGAGGCGAGAGGGTGCAGCGGTTTTTAATTGTCGTTCGAAGCGATTTCTAGTTGTCGCTGATCAGCGGCCATCCTCGAGTTCCACAAGGGCCACTCCCTGGAGGGCTACAGGCGGCTCGCCTTCATGATGCTCGATGCCGACGTCGTCGCCGCTAGCCCCTCGAGCGTCTACCGCGTCCTGCGTCAGGCCGGAGCGATCAAGCCGCGCAACCACAAGCCCTCGCTCAAGGGGAAGGGCTTTCAGCAACCCCTGCGCGCCCACGAGCACTGGCACGTCGATGTCACCTACATCAACGTCGCCGGCACGTTCTTCTACCTCTGCAGCCTCCTCGACGGCTACAGCCGGTTCATCGTCCACTGGGAGATCCGCGAGAGCATGACCGAGGCCGACGTCGAGACGATCATCCAGCGGGCCCGCGAGCGCTTCCCCGACCAGCGGCCCCGGATCATCTCGGACAACGGGCCGCAGTTCATCGCCAAGGATTTCCAGGAGTTCATCAGGATTTGCGGAATGACTCATGTGAGAACATCACCATGCTATCCGCAGAGCAACGGCAAGATGGGACGGTGGTACAAGACCCTCAAGGGGGAGTGCATCCGGGTCAAGACGCCGTTATCCCTGGCCGATGCCCGGCGGATCGTTGCGGATTTCGTGGCGCATTACAACACGGTCCGCTTGCACAGTGCGATCGGCTACGTCGCGCCGGCCGACAAACTGGCCGGCCGCGACCGTCAGATCTTCGCCGAGCGGGACCGCAAACTGGATGCGGCGCGCGAGCGGAGGAAGGCCGCCCGCGCGGCGAGTCGAGCTGGTGCGGCGACGGACCCCGGTCAGCCCATTGCCCGGCCCATGGGAGGGCCTTAGAATGAGCGTGGCCCGGGCGGAGGATAGGGCTCCGTGGCGACACGACCCGAGCGCCGACCCGGGGGCCAAGACCGAAGGGGGGCGGCACGATGCCGCCCTGTCTTTCCCCTTCGGGATTGGCACCAAGGCGGCAAATCGACCCAGTCTGTTCCAGCGTACACTCTACCTTATCTCCCGACCCTGGTTTCTCCATTTCACGCTGAACCATCACACAGCGACAAGAACACCTCCCGGTGAGCCGAGCGCGGTCGGATCTCCTTCAAGTAGCGGAGGACCGCATCACCGACCGGGCGGGAGAGCGGATAGGTGCGCCTCTTCCGCGTCTTGGAGGACGTCACGGAGAACAACTCATGCTCCCAGTCCAAGTCCTCCAGCCGGAGATGGGCGACCTCCCCGGCTCGGAGGCCGTAGATGGCCAGCAGCATCAGGATGGCACGATCGCGGATGTCAGCGGGCCGGTTCCCTGTGGTGGTCGCGAGCAACCGCCGCACCTCATCCCAGGACGGACCTGCCGGCAACGAGTCCTGGGAGTAGACGCGCGGGCTCTGGATCGCCGACGCCAAGCCGCTCCGGCACCAACCCCGCATCTCCGCGAAGCGGAAGAAGACGCGCAAGTCGCTGGCCCGGGTTTGGACCGTGTCTCGTGAGTAGCCGCCGTGAGTAAGCATCCCCAGGAGGGTCGCGTCGATCTCCCTGATGGTGATCGTGCCGAGGGAACCGCCGGTGGTGTCGAGCCGATCGAGGAACCTCTGGACGAGCCAGCAACGCCCTCGGACAGTCACGGGAGACAGTCCCCTCTCGACGCGCATGAAATCGGCGAAGGCGGCGACCATCCCGGCGTAAGGACTGATGGGCGCGGGCCGCTGCTCCAGGCGGCCCAAGAACTGAAGCCACCGTGTGGCATAGGAACGGAAGGCGGCCCGTGAGGAACGGCCTCCCTTCCAGTTGGGCCACCTGGACTGACTGTCGGCCCAAAGGACGGCCTGCCGCTCGATCTCCTCGTGAGAGATGGCGTCACTGGGGCGATCAGCCAGGCGAAGGCGGTCGGTGACCACGAGGAGGTAATCGGCGATCGCTCGCAGAGATCGGCGAGACATGCCATGTGCTGCGAGGTAGTCGAGGTAGGCGAGTCGTTCCTCGACCAAGGGGCCCGTGCGATGACGGGCCAGTGCAAGAGGCCGTGCAATCACCTGATCGAACATGGTTGAACCTCCGAAGTGCGGAAAGGATGGACGGAGGTTCGACAGTAGCAGGCGAGATTATGTGGCGCGGAGAACGCAGGAGTCGAGAAATTGCCGGGCAACGGGTGAGCAAGACCTCATAACGGGCTGCGCCACAGAAGAAGCCCTGGCAGGGGGCATTCCTGCGGTTGGTGGAGCGGTTGCAGGGCTGCTGGCTGTGTTGAGAGACGAATCACCTGAAGTCGGGGTCCGGATGCCCCGATCCGCGTGGGCCTTCGAGCCGTGAGAGGGGGTGGGCGATGGTGAGACGAGTTCGGGCGGGCTCGCCGGAGGCCGAGACCTCCGGGCCGTAGAAGGTACGTGTCGAGATCCGGCAGATGATTAAATGATTTGTACATAGGCCGAATCTCTTATGTCGCTTGTTTTGGGACTAGAGACGACGGTTTCCAGTAGGGAGGCGATCGGACCATGGTCCTCTCGCGGACGATGCGGATCATCGCAGCCATCGCGATTCCCGGCCTGACCTTTGGGCTCGACCCGACTGCTTCCAGGTCGCAGGAGGCGAAGTCAACCCTCAGGGAAGGGAAGCCGGCGTCGCCGGCCCCCATGACGACTCCGATCACGGTTCGCGGTCGGGCCACGGACAGCGAGGGCAAGCCCGTCGCCGGAGCCACGATCTACCTGGTCTGGACCAACGGGAAAAACGCCCCGCTTGGCGCGACAACCACTGACCGGGACGGGGCATATACTTTCCGCAACGCTCGGCTCCCGGTCTCTCGATCGCGGGATGATTCCCCCTTGGCCGGGACGTTCCAGGTCTGCGGCACCGCCCCTGGTTTCGGGTTCGCATGGCACGGTATGCGGTTTTATCAGCCGCGGCGCCGACCGGCCGATTGGAAGGTCGCGGGCGAAGACTACACCCTTTTCGGCGACGACCCCAAGATCATGGACCTGCGAGTCCCGCCGGCCGCGACCATCAGCGGACGGGTCGGGTCCTGGACGAGACCGGCCGGCCAGTCGCCGACGCGCGGATACGAATTGGTAGCTGCGACTACCTGGACACCGAGGGCAAGGAATCGCACGTGAACTTCCGGGAGTTCTGGGCGATCCATGCCCTCTCCGGAGCGCTCACGACGACCAAGAGCGGCCCGGACGGCAGCTTCCGCCTGGACGGGCTGCCAAGGGAGGCCGGCTTCCGGATCATCGTAGAACATCCGAACTACGCCTGGATGGACCTGTATGCCGCGACGACGAATCGACCGGTGAGCGCGGTCGATTTCCCTCTCCAGATGATCGCGAGTCGTGAACGGCCGCCGGTCGCGACCGGCCCGCTGACGATCACGCTGCGTTCTACACGGCGGATCGTCGTGCGGACGATCTTTGACGACTCGGGCCGGCCGGCCCCGAAGGTCCGCGTCTCGGTGGGCCGTCGGCCGGCCGGGACATCCGCCTACGGCATCTCGGACGCCGACGGCAAGCTGCTCCTCCGCCTGCCGCCCGGCGAGTACGAGGGCGTGGCCGACCCGACGGAAGGCGGCGCCGCCTGCGTTCGCACCCGCTTATCGCTTCGGGTCAAAGACCAACCACCCGATCAATCACTCGAAGTTCCGGTGAAGCCCGGATGTGTCCTGATTCTCGAAGTCGTCGATGCGAGGACCGGCCGAGGCGTCCCGGGTGTGGATTTCCTCTGCGAGCCGGACAGTCAGCCGGGTTCGCGGGTCATGGTCCAGAGCCGAACGGGCTACATCGATAACCCTCGCACCGACGCCGACGGCCGGCTCCGCGCCGTGGTCGAGCCCGGGGAAAGGATCTACATGGTGGGGCACATCCCCGAGTCCACGGGCTGTCGCCAACAGTCTCCGCAGAGGCGGGTCGCCCTACCCGCGGGCGGGACGGTGTCCGTCCGGTTTGAATTGCAACAGTGACGATCCGTGCCGTGCCAATGCCGGGTGTGCGCTGAATCCGGAGGCGCAAAGTCTGAACCATTATCGAGGCTTGACGGCCGGGAGCCGAGAAGTCAACGACGGACCCGGACTCGTGGCGGAGCTTGCTGTAAGCGGCCTTCCCGTAGCAACTGGACATTTTCGGTCGCTAACGGCTGAGACCAGCCAAAATCCCTGGGAAAACAGCCAGCCGCCCTGGTAAGAGCGAATCGGGTAGGGGACGCCGCAACGACTCTGTCTGACTCCTTGGCGAATCACCCTCGGAGCAGCACCTCGCCAGAACTGCAGGATTTTCAGGGATTTCCGGGCACTCGGAGAAGTGGCCGAAATCTTCTGTTTTCGGCCAATCGGGCTTAGCGACGTTTTGTGTCCACCTACTACGGGAAGGCCAGGTCGCCGACGCGGCCCGCCGTCTCCCTCTCGAGGCCGGGGTACTCTACGACGAAGACCATGAGCGCTTCGAACAGGCTGCACAAGCGTTCGACCGAGTGAACCGGCTGTGGGAGGCAAGTGGAGCCTGAGACGGGCCATGCGGAAGCTGGCTCAGACCGTCCACTCTCATGACACGCGCGTTCACATCGAAGATGCCGCAAGTATGGCGCAGGCAGACCAAGGCACGCGACTGGGTGGCATCACCGCGGCTTCATGTCCGAGTAAGACCTCCGGACCGGAGGTGTGCCGCGACGGGCCGGATTCTCTCAGGTAAACGGCAGCGTCTCGTACGGCCGGTTAAGAAACGCCATCGTCTCGTTGCCGGGCATGACCGCGGCATAGGGTTTCACGAGTTGAAAATACGTGATCTTGTGTTCGCGGACGGGCTCCTCGCGGGGCACGCCCTGCCGGTCGGCGAGCCAGTCTTTCCAGGCTCTTTTCTCGGCGGCGACATCTTCGCCGGTCGCAAACTTGAGCACGCGGAAGACGATGTCGTTGAACTCCGTGCGAGCGGCGTTTTCGGCCTTGAGCTGTGCGATGTCGCGCTCGAGTCGAGTCCGGGCGGCGATCGCGGCGTTCTCATACTGTTCAGCGATCCGCCGCGCGGATACGGACCGGCCGCCAGGGCGATGGATGACCGGCAAGCCGTCGCGATCGTACGTGATGTAATCGCCCGGCCGGACCGTCAAATCGGGGGTCTGCTCGGCCTCGGACGAGGTGATGCCAATGTAGTTGCGCTCGAGAATATGGTGCTCTCCTTCGATGACAAGGGCTCCCAGCGAGCCGAGTTTGCTGAACCCGGTCGCGTCGGGACGGTCGGGACGGATCTCATACTTCAGCGGGGTCGCGAGCAAGCCGATCATCGCTCCGACATAATCGCCGGGCTCGCGCCCGCGGAGGGTCTCGGTCGCTTTGCGACGGACCTCGGGCGTGGTGCCGTAGATCGAGAGCGCGGCCAGGCCCTTGCTTGCGGCGGGTCCCGGGATCTGGCCGAAAATCTGGACGGCGATTTCCTGGTCGGTGGGACTACCCTGGGCAAACTCGCGATAGATCGCCGGCACGGCTCGAGGAGCCTCGATTCCGGAAAGGGTATCGCGGGCTTCCCTGGCCTCACGGGCTTGCTGGAGCGCGGCGGCTTTCGCCTTCTTTCGGGGACCGTGCAAGGCCTTGTGCAATGACGTGAGCTTCGGGGCCCACTCCCGATCAGCCTTCTTTTGTTCGGCTTCCTCGCGCGCCTGCTCCGGAGTGAGCCACCGGCCATCGACCTTTTGATAGCCGAGCAGCCGCCAGGGGCCTTCCTTCCTCGGGTCGAGCTCGATCGCGATCGACGCGTGGACCTCGGCCTCCGCGCGCAGACCGCGGTCATGGCACCACTGGGCCAGAGTCATGTGCGACGCGGCGGTCCGACGTACCTGGAGACGACGCGCGTTGTACTCGGCGAGTGCGGCCAGCTCCGCCTCGGTCGCGGCTGCTCCTTTCCGCTCGGAGCGGGACTTCTCCGCGGCAGGGGCCTGGCCTCCCGCAGGAGCCTCCACCACGATCAACAGACCCAGCAGAACGGAGCCGATCATCGTGCACTGCCTCCGCCGACGGGAGCCCGTCGCCGTTTCGAGCATGGAGGGCTTCCCGAAATTCGGATCGGATTGCACTCAAACTTAGCAGAATCAGGGAGGCATGACAACGAGTATCCCCATCTTTCCTGATGCCGCCCCGCGAGTCGAGCAACGGAGCTCGGTAGAGGGACGGTTTTCCCGGCGACCTTGTCGATGAACGACGTGACCCGCATCCTCTCAGCCATCGAGCACGGCGACCCAAAGGCAGCCGATGAGCTCCTCCCGCTGGTCTACCAGGAGTTGAGGCGCCTCGCGGCCCGGAGGCTCTCCCAGGAGAAGCCCGGCCAGACCCTCCAGGCCACGGCGCTGGTCCACCAGGCGTACCTGCGCCTGGTGGGCGGAAGTGCCGCGTCGTCCGGCTGGGATGTGAGAGGACCGCGTTCTTCAGTCGAATCGGTTCGCCAGTCCAAAGCCCGGGTCGAGTGATGAGGACGGCCCTGGACATGGGCTGTCCAGCAAACTGGACGGCTTATGCCTGGTTTCTGCTCTTATGGAAGGTCCGTAGTTATGGAAAGTACGCTGCTCCAGGACGGCCGCGAGCCTATGAGAGATCGCCCCTTTCGATTCGTCGAGCCCTGAAAAGACCTTCCATAACAACGCTGCCGTCCTTCAGGGCGACCACTGAAGGAGAGCAGCATGCCGACGACGTATCTCAAGACACCGGCGGCGCTGGTGAGCTACCGCTCCAGTCCGGCCGGTCCCCATCTCGATGGGTTCGTCGACTGGCTGGAAACCCAGGGGTATGGGCCCAAGCGGATCCGCCGCCTCCTGCGAGGCGTCGACCGCTTCGCACACTGGACATCTTCTGCAGGGCTCAGCGTCCACGAAATGGATGCGAAAGCGCTGGACGCCTTTGGGAAGGCCCTCCACAACCAGAAGCGCCTCCACTATCCCAGTGGCTCAAGGAGCCACCTCTTTGTCGGGGCGTGCCGCTTTGTCACGTTCTTGGCCGTGACGGGGCAAGTCGCATCCGCCGCAGCGATCCCACCGGCCTCCGCCGAACCCCGGCTCTTCGGCGAGTTTCGTCACTGGATGCACACCCATCGAGGTACCACGACAGCGACCCTGAACAACTACCGGCTGACGCTGCTTGAACTCCTGGAAGCGCTCGGCGACCAACCGGCGCAGTATGACGCGCGGGCGCTCCGGACTTTTGTCCTCGATCGTGCCCATCGTCACGGCATCGAACATGCCAAGTTGGTGGTCACGGCAGTTCGCATGTTTCTCCGCTTCCAGATCGCCGTGGGACACTGCCCACCGGGGCTGGATCATGCGATCCCGACAATCGCACGGTGGCGGCTGGCCTCCCTGCCCAAGTCTCTCTCGGCCGAGGCGATTGAGCGTGTCCTGGCCAGTTGCAACCGGACCACACGCATCGGCGTAAGCGATCGGGCTGTCCTGCTACTCTTGGCCCGTCTCGGACTGCGCGCAGGCGACGTTGCGGCCGTGAAGTGCCGCGACAGCGAGACCGCGAGGGAGAGGGCGACGAAGACCACCAGGTGGTACTTCAAGCTGTTCAGGGACTCGCCCGCGTAGAGGACCTCCCCGGCAAAGCTGCCGGACAGCAATGCCGACACGGCTGCCAGGACGGGGACGAAGCTCGCTTGTCCCCAGGTGAGGAACCCGAGGCCGCCCGCGCGGTCGGGGTGGGTGGGCGTCAGTTCCAGGTCGAGCCGAGACACGACCAGGAGGAACCAGGCCCAGACGCCCGCCCGCCAGAACCAGCGCAGCAGCAGGAACATGAGGACGGGCAGGCACACCAGGATGGACCACCAACCCGCGGGGGTGATGCCCCCCCTTGGGCCGCCGCCAGTCGTTCCCAGCTCGAAGATCCCGGACTGTACGCGACGACGGTCCGCAACGTGATCACCAGGGCGTAGGACAGGATCAGGACCACCCCCTGCGCGATCCGCGAGTCGTACCGACGTTTCAGCTCGGCCTCCGCGGACCCGTAACGCGATCGCTCCGCCTCGGGGACGACGCCTGACTCGAGGAAGTACCCCGTCTGGACAGAGAGCGTTGTCGTGACGACGACCTCCGCGAAGAGGAGCAGCGGCAACACAACCACGTACCGGCTGTAAAACCCCGGGTCGCGCAGCAAGGGCACCTCCACGCGCGTCCCGAGGGCGAGACCGGAGGACAGCGTCAGGAGCAGGAGCGGCACCCAGGTGATGAGGGCGAGAACGCCGTACGTCCGGAGATGCCGGGATGCGCCCGGGTGCTCGAACCCCAGTCGCAAGGCCGTGCGGTAGGCGAGCCCTTCGCGCGCTGCGGGAGGTTCGTTCGTCGGGAGATCCCGGCCATCGTTTGTCATGGCCATATCGATATAAATTGAATTAAAGAATGAGATGGTGCACCTCGTCGCCGGCCAGGGCGATCGCCAGGTCGGGTCATTGGTCGCGGGAATGCGCCTCGAGCTGGTCCCAACTCATCCCTTTGAATGCCTCTTTCGCGGCCGACCTGAGACGCTCCCCAGTCCTGTCCGGGCTAGACGGCGGGCCTTGCTCCGTCTTGACCTGGTCGCGGATCCCCGTGAGGATCGGGACGAGCCGGCGGTAGATCTGGAGCTGGCGGACGGAGGTAGCAGCCCCGAATCGGAGGTTATACGCATTCATGAAGGCGATCAGGTCTCCGACGGTGTGTTCCTTGCCGTCCTCGACCGCGGCCAAGAACTTCTTCATGCCCGGGTCGTTGAGGAGCCGGGTCAGACTGGCCAGAGTGGTGAAGTAATCCTTCGCATCCTGGTAGTCGGTCAGGTAGTCAGCGGAGTTCTTCACGAACTTGGCCCGGAAGTTTGCGACGGCGGCGTCGATTCGCTTGCGAGTCTCCGGGGAGACAATCCCCTGAGCGTCCTCCTTGAGCGCAGGCTCCACGACCGAACGCAAGGCATTCCGTTCGTTGACGAATTTCGGGTCCATCAGGAGGGAAGGAAGTGAGTCCCTTGCGGTCATCTGGTCGATGCAGATCGTGATGGCCTCGGAGTCCCACTCGAAGGGCATTTCGCGGATGGCGCTCGGGCTGAGCGGGGCTGTCGCGCGGCCCGACTTCACGACGCCGGGATCGGAGTCGAGGATCTGGAGGAGCAGGTTGTTGAGCGTCGTCCCATCCTCGAGTTCCCTTTCTTCGATCCTCGCTTCACGTTGGGCTTCCTGCTGGGCCGCCTCCTTCCGCTTCTCCTCGCGGAGGGCGCGCTGGCGCTCCCGAAGAGCCTTGTTCCACTTGATCATGCTTTCGCGGTTGATCGCGTCCGCCTTCGCCTTCTCGAGTTGATAGACGCCCTGGCCTCGCGCGAAAGCTCCCAACCCCGCCATGTAGCCGGCGCCGGGGTCGGCCCCCCAGCGGCTCATCCCGTAGCTGCCGTATCCCATCGGGTAATTCCACTGCGCGCTGGCGTCCGAGGCCAGCAGATCCAGACCGAGCAAGAGACCGATCGCGATCGTCAAGAGGCGACGCATGATGAGACTCCCATGAAAAAAAACCCGCTCCCGCCACGAGACTCGACCTCCCAGAGCATCGGCGGAGGCGATCGCAAGGTGATTCCCCATCTCTTGGAGGCGTAGGACAAGAACGCGACCAGACGCTGACAGTCAGAGGAACTGTCAAAGAATAACTTGAACGATTTCGTTGTACTTCGGCACGCGGCTTGCGCACTTCCTATTGTATGAGCGACACCACCACGATGGAAGCGGTCCGGACCAAATTCCAGTTGCTCCAGCCGCTGATGACCGAGCGGTTACGCCGACAATGGGCCGCCTGTGAGGCCCAGTCCTTGGGCCGCGGTGGCGTCACCCTCGTGGCCCAAGCCACCGGCCTGTCTCGGACCACCATCTGGGCCGGTCGCAAGGAGTTGCACCGCCGTGCCCGCCGGCCCCAGGACGACTTGACGCCCGAGCGCGTCCGGGCCCCGGGGGGCGGTCGCCATCGCGTCGAGGACGACGACCCGACGCTGCGAGACGCCTTGCTGGCCCTCGTCGAGTCCTCCACGCGCGGCGACCCGCAGTCCCCCCTGTGTTGGACCTCCAAGAGCATGCGGAACCTCGCCAAGCAGCTCGCCGCCGAAGGCCATGCCGTCAGCCACCAGACCGTCGCCGCGCTGCTGACGGACTGGGGTTACAGCCTCCCGGCCAACCGCAAGACCAAGGAGGGCCACGACCACCCCGATCGGGACGCCCAATTCGCGTATATCGCCGGGCAGGTGTGCGCCTTCCAAACGGAGGGGCAACCGGTCATCTCGGTCGATGCCAAGAAGAAGGAACTGATCGGGGATTTCCGCAATCCCGGGCGGGAGTGGCATCGGCGGGGCCATCCGGAGCAGGTCCGGGCCAAGGACTTCCAGGACAAGGAATTGGGCAAGGCGATCCCCGAGGGGTCTACGACCTGAGGCGGAACGAGGGCTGGGTGAGCGTGGGCGTGGACCACGACACGGCCGAGTTCGCCGTGGCGAGCATCCGCCGGTGGTGGGAGGAGATGGGGTCGGCGGTCGATCCCCGCGCCCGGGGGTTGCTGATCACCGCCGATGCGGGGGGGAGCAACGGCTATCGGACGCGGTTGTGGAAGGTGCAGTTGCAGGGGTTGGCGGACGCCTTGGGGCTACGGATCATCGTGTGCCATTTCCCGCCCGGGACGAGCAAGTGGAACAAGATCGAGCATCGGATGTTCTGCTACATCACAAAGGATTGGCGCGGGAAGCCGCTCCGCTCGCGGGGGATCATCGTCAACTTGATCGGCAGCACCACGACGAAGGCGGGGTTACAGATCGAGGCGGAGCTAGATACCAACACCTACAAGACCGGCATCAAGGTCACTGCGGAACAAATGGCAGAGGTGCGATTGGAGAGGGCTTCCTTCCATGGCGAGTGGAACTACACAATCGCACCAAAGAGCTGAAGCACTACGTTCAAGTTATTCTTTGACAGTTCCTAATTTAATAGTCGCCGGCCCCCAGCTCGTGCGCCGGGGTGAGCTGCTGCTCGGCACGAGATGGGGAGGTCACGATCCGACGCGGAGCGAAACGATCGAGGAAGGCCAGGAGCCGCGCGTCATGAGTCGCAATGGACCGGGAAAACGGAATAGGCCTGCGGCGGGTGGGGTCGGATGCACCGCCCGGTCAGGCGCGGTCAACGGCTGGGCTGGAAGGCGACGCGAACGTCGGCCCGGTCGCCATAATCTTCGTGCAGCCCCTCCGCGCACGGGACCGCCTGCCCGATGAACTGAAGCAGGTTCGCGAACCCGTCCGACGCCGCGCCGGCGAGGGAATCGGGCGAAATCCGGCCCGCCTCCTCTTGGAGGCGGAGCAGCTCCGCATGGCCCAGAGACGTCGACAGCGACGTCGTCAGCAGTCGAGCCAGGGTCGGGTATTCGGCGGGGGGCAGCGACTCCTGAGCCCAAGTCGCCAGCGCCTGCCAGAGCGTGGCGTCGATGAAAACGCCCAGCGGTATCATGACGCCGTGATTCCGGCTCCTGAGGACCGACCCGACCGTGCATAGCACCTTGGACATGGTTCCGCCCCCGTTAACGCACCTGGTCCATTGCTACTCACGCCCCTCACTGATGCCAACTGCGGCTTTCAGGGAGCGATACCCTAACCGGAGTGTTGAAAGAAGGACGAGGGGAGCCGGAATGGCCGGGCCGACGCCGGAAGGGGTCGCGGAGGGGACGACGGCCAGGACCGCGAGGGTCGGGGTCGCGGATGCGCCCCTCATACCCCATCACACTTCCGCCGATCGTGGGGCCGCCCGCGCCCGCGAGGCCCGTGAAGATCCCCAGGGCCGTGGCATCCCAATAGAAATCCGGGCCGGGGCGCACGCCCATGGGCACGTTGAAGAATATGAAGCTGACGGCGCCCGCGACCCCGGCCACGGACGGGGCCACGCCGCCGCCTGGCAGACCCAAGGCGCCCTGGCCGGTGACGAGGAAACAACGGCCGTAAAACTCGGGGAAAGGCAGGTCGACGCGGTCCCTGGCGTGGACCATACCGATGCCGCCGCTGGGCATGGCCAGCGACGAAGCATCGAGCGAGATCGGGATCATCGACCGGGACACGGACCAGCCCAGGCCGGCGAAGACCATGGACAACTCCAGCGGCGGCCCGCACGACAAGGTGTGCTCCAGATAGAGGATGCAGCCACCCAGGCCCACCTGGGGAGTCGAGGCGGTGGGGAAGCCGCCGGTAAGGCTGCCACCTTGCGAGCCGGTAATCCTCCACGGCGTCGAGAACCATGCCATCTGTCGCCTCTCCCTGCCGCGAAAGCTTGCGGCCAGCAACGGGGGGGCGGTCGCGTCCGGACCCGGGCCGGGATTCGGATCAGGGCATGTCCACGCCCTGGGGGACATCATCATGACCGCCTTCATGGCGAGATAAACTTTCGGACGAGTTTCCCGAAGTCTTCCTTGGGGCCGATCCGGCCGGCGAGGGACAGGTCCGGTCACCCTCCCAACCCGCACCCATCGGCCGAGTCTTACCCATTTCGGCTCAAGCGAAAAAACAGCCCTGATCGGACGTTCCACGCGGCGATTTCCCGGCCGTTGCACGGGCCGAAGGCAGGGGGCATCCGCGTCCGCCCGCCTGCGCCCGGGTCGTCATCGATCATGCGGCCGCCTACCGCCTCGGCCGTCGTCATGAGCCTTCCCGGCCCAGCCCGGGAACTGAGCTCTTGGTGAGCCTCGGTCACGGCGCGGGTCGGCGACAGCCACGGAGGAAAAAACGACGGCCGCGCGGCCGGTCCGGCTCCGCGTCGCGGATTAACCCCCAGGGGGCCGCGCGGCGGCCCGGAGATCTTTCGGCGGATCGGGGAGGGCAGGGCTATATGGATGCGCGCAGGCGAACAGCGAGGCGATCCCAGGTCGAGGCGCCGGAGAGCCGCCTGGCTCCGGTGGGCGCCGCGGGTGGGGCGGGGGCTGAGCTTGACATCAGGCGGCGCCGGAGCCATCGCCGATGATCCTCATCTTCAATGGGCCAGGGATTCTCATGGTGGCGATCGCCATCGGGATCGCATCCGGCATCTGCACACTGGCCGGGACTTCGGCGGCGGGTCCGTCGATGATCATCGCGGGGCTTTCGTGCGCGGCGATGGACCTGGTTTACCGCCTGAGGCGTTCGGGGCGCCGTTGGCTTCAACCGCATTTCGGCGGCGCCTTGTTCTTCATCCCGGTGTGGATCCTCGGGATCGTCTGGTTGGTGCAGGGCGTCGCGTCGGTGATCCAGGGCCGTGGCTAACCCGCCGGACCAGCTCCGGACTGGCCCCCGGGCCGGAGCACTGGGGGGCGGGCCGCGGCGAAGGGGGCCGGGGGAGGACGGGCCATGGAACGCACCGGGGGACGACGGCGGCCCTGGGGACGGCGGGCCTTGGGCCTCGCCCTGGTCGGCGGGCTCGTCGGCTGGATCGTCGCGTCCATGGGGTTGCTGGTGTTTGTGCAGCTACTCGACCGGATGATGGTGGGGCCGAGGGGTCGTGCCGAGATCGCCCCCGAGCTCGCGGCCGTCCTGCTGCTCGGTGCGCTCGCCTTTGGGGTGCCGTGCGGGGCCGTCCTGGGCCTGGTCCTCGGGTCGGTCTGGTTCCTGGTGAGCCGGCGGGCCAGGGGGCCGGACTCCGACTCGTCGCCCCCTCCCTGACCAAGACCGACGAGTTCCCCCGCCCTGGTGCCCTCCAGCCAAGGCTTATGGGACGGACATTTCCCCAGACGGGTAGTCGCGGTGCGACTTTTCCACTCGGAACGCTCGCCTCTGAACCAACGCCCAGTTCAGAGCGTTATAGAAGGACCTTGCAATCCGAAGCCAGACCACGATAATCTCATCATGGCTCGATGATACCGAGTCAAAGGGACTTCGCGGGCTTCGCGGGATGGGTGTCTCCTTCCCGGAACTCCCGCCGGCTTCAACGTGTCAACGGGCGGAGACTCGTCCGGCTGACAGCGCGTTTGGATGTGAGGCCCGGAATCATCAAGGCTCGGTGTCAATGAACGACGGACCGCAACTCCGTGGCAGCGACGACGGGGACAACTCTCACAAACGAGGACGATCATGGCCAGGGTTTACGTCGCGTGCTGGACCTCGAAAGGTGATATGTTCAATAACTTGACAACGGCGAATCGCGTCGATATGTTCGGGAAGATGGCCCTCATGGCCGAGACGTACCTCAAGATCCTGGGCGGTGTGGGATGCAAGAGAATGTTTGTCGTCCCCGAGTACACCTACACACTCGACGCACAGGGAAACGCTCTCCTGACGCGAGGTCAGAAGCACGAGGTCTATAATCGGCTTATAGACATCAGCAAACGGCTCCCCGATCTCATGATCATCGCCGGCAGCATTCCTTATGGAAAGGGCAATAATCCCCAGAATCAGGACATCTATAGCCTATGCCCGATGCTCTTCGGCGGCCAGATCCGCGCGAAGCTGTACAAGGTGTACGACGACGGCACCTATCAGATCAACGGCACGTTCCGCACAAAGATGGACCACGGCAAGGACGTGCCGGTGGTCACGATCAACAATCTGACTATTGGTGTAGATATTTGTGGAGACTATAATTCTAACAGATTAAGAAATCACATCAGGGCTAATAATCTGCCTCTGCCTGATATCCACGTGCAGATCAGCGGAACAAACCCGAGAGGTTCCGTGCACAATTACGCAAAGGTCAATGGAACATATATTCACTGTGACCTGATGAGACCCATTGCCAATGTGGACAACGGGGCAAGCGCCTGGCTGGTCACCGGGCGCAATGGGGACCATACGTATACCCAGGAAATCCCGCCCAGCCAGTCATTCGTGGAGGGCGCGAGTCGGCTGATGTTCTTCCAGGCGAGGGTGTAGGAGACGAAACGGAAGGCAAAGGAGTCGAGAGGCCCGGGGGAACGGATCGGACCTGAAACCCTTGCCTTGGGATCGCGCCGATGCCGGGTGATGATGGGGTTCATCGACTCCAGACCCCATCGACCGCGGCGAGGCTCCATGAATGAACGTCTGGAGCGCCTGAGCCGTCAGCGAGATTGGGCCGGGTCGCCCCGGGAGATTGCTCTCCCGGGGCTCTCACAGATCCGACTTCGCGCTTGAGACCGCGCCTGTCCGGCCCCGCAATCGACGAGCGGGTCTCCCGGTGACCCGATCGGCAGGACGCGGCGATTCAGGGCGACTTGCCGGACTTGACCAGGCGTTCGAGGCAGTCTCTGGCCACCTTGGTCGGCTGGGCATCGGGGTGGCCGGTGGCCATGTCCTTCAGGATGGCCACGGCGCCCGGGGTGCCGATGTGCTTCAGCAGCAGGATGGCGCGCACCGCGCGGGTCCACTTCTTCTTGGGATTATCCGGATGAAACAGATCAAGTCCGTTCCGTAGTGGCTGCCGGGGGGGAGATCGGCCGGAAGGGGGGCCACCAGGTTGCGGCCATCGGGGATCTGCCAGCGTTCGCGGCGGTCGAGGATGACGCGCGCCTGGAGGACGAGATCCTGAACGACGAAGTCCTCGTATCCCTGGAAGACGGCATCTCCGGGAAGTGGGGCAATCGGAGGACGGTCTCCTCGGTGAGGGCCAGTTCCGCAGTCTTGGGACGATAGCGCTGGGCGGAGCCGGGCCGTTTGGCTTCGGGGTCGCGGGGCGGCCGGGGTGGCGGTTCCAGGGAGCTGGGAGCGATTGGAGGTCGGGGCTTGAGCCCCTTGAGGCGGGCGATCTCGTCTTCGAGTTGGCGCAGGCGCTCTTCGAGTTGCTGGATGTAGTCCTGCTGGAGGGCGATGATCGCGAGCAACTTCTGGACCAGCGGGGTCCGCTCGGCCTCAGGGATGTCGGGCACGACGATCCTCATGACTCCATTGTACCAACGGGCCGGCCGATTTGCCCGGGGTTATTGTGAAGAGACCTTCCATAGACAGGCCAACTTGACGTTTCCTTGACGGGATGTTACGGGACATAGTCGGGAATGTCATCAAGCTAGGCCGCAACATTCTTTCCCAACAGGGACTTATGCAATACGGATCGCGGTTTTGTCATGAGTGGATATTGCTTGGGTCGGCGCTTCCGCACCCGGGGCTCGACGCGATCGGCACGATCCGGATTCACCACCAACTTCGGTAACGCCTCCCCCGGACGGGCCGCGCACGGCCAGCGTAACGCGTCGGCGAAACTGATCCGATCCACGGGAACCCCCTGGCGACGCGACGCCTCCAGCATCACCACCCGGACCAGGTTGGACACCACCGCGAACATCAGCAATTCCTGGCTCACTCTGGACACCGTTATCAATAGCTTGATCGCGGACGTGGACGTGTTCCTCTCGGCGCAGACGTGTAGTGGCGTTCGCCCCCATACGTCCGATGCGTTGGGGTCGGCTCCGTTCATCAGTAGCCACCGCACGGCCTCGAGCGCGCCTCGGTTGGCCGACCCATGTAGAAGGGTCCGGGATCGATTGCTCATGTCGTTCAAGTTGAATCCGTGCCGGAGAATGACCTCGGCAACGCGATAGAAGGGCGCGGCACTGCGCTGGTGCGGCTCCAGCGAAAACTCCAACACCCCGTGAAATCGCTCGGCCCTCAGCCCCGTGTGGTCGAGTAGCAGGCTCATCACCTCCTCGTTGCCGCCCCACCAGGCGCAAAGAAACGCCGGAAACAACCTCATTCCACCACTGTCCGCCTCATGGCTCGGGCTAACCGCGTGGTCGAGCAAGTGACGGCAAACCTCGGCCAGCCGCTTCCTCATCGACTCGTCGCTTCGGCCCAGGCCCGAACCCGCACAGTAGAACAATAGATTGAACCTATTCACATCTTTCAGATCGGACAGCCGGTGCCGGGTAGCATGACCACGCAGGAATTCGAGGTCCCCAACAGATGCTCGAACAAAGGGATTGTCCGGGAGTCCCTTGGCCGACATGAAGTCGATGATCTCGTTGTTTCCGTACTGGGCCGCGAGGCAAACGACCGATTGGTTCATCCAGCCGGCACGAGCATCGAAGTCGAGCCCCTGATCGATGCACCACCGCAGTATGCTTTGATGTCCTGGTTTGCGCTTCACCGTTCTGAAGTCGGTGACGGCACGGTCGAAGATGTAGGCCAGGTTCGGGTTTTCGATCGCGGCTGCCCTGAGCCTCAATTCCTCGAAATAACCGTACTTGGCCAATTTGTCGAGCGACAGCATCTTTGGATCTTGCGGCACGGCCTTGTCCTCTCATCGGGATCAGGAGGGAGCCGACCGTCGCGGTCGTGATCATCCGACGCCCTCTGCGGGAGCTGACGAACGTAGAGGCCACTCGCCTGGAAAGCGCTCTTGGCCCCTGGCACGATTGCGATTGCGACACCGTCGCGATCACGCCGGGGAGGGACGAGGGTGTTTGCCGTCCGTCTGACCGCCGAGTGGCTGGCGTGGACCGCGGCCTTGTCCATCCCGCTGCACGGCCGCCTCGCTGGGAGGCTGGCCGAGGTCGTCGCCGGGGTCCTCTTCGTTTAGGGGCGTCGGACCGCATCGAGTTGGTGGCGAGCGATCCGGGTCGGGACCGACTTCCGATCCTACTACTACTACTTCCTCGACTCGGTCGGCCGCAAGGCGGAGCGGGTCGCCCCTGTGCTGCTGCGGATCGTCCTGGAGCGGGTCGATGCGGGGGATCGGCTCGTCTTCGCCCTCGGCGACACCCCGACGAAGCGGTATGGGCCGAAGGTCCAGGGGGCCGGCATCCACCACAACCCCACGCCGGTGCCTGCCGGTGCCAGGTTCCTCTACGGCCATAACTGGTTCGTGTTGGGCCGGATCTCCCGACATGCCCACTTCGGCGTCATCGAGCTACCGCTACTGGGGCGGCTCTACGTCCGGCGGAAGGATGTGCCCGCGCTGCCCGCCGCTGCGGGTGGAAGTTTCCGCTCAAATCTGGCATTGGCCGTCGAGGCGATCCGCTGGCTCCGGCGCCATCTGCCCCGGCGGGCCTCCCCCGTATGGCTGGCCGTGGACGGCTTCTACGCCAAGCAGGAGGTCCTCAAGGCGGCCGGCGGCGATGGTGTCGTGATCGTCGGCCGCCTGCGCAAGGATGCCGCCCTGTTCGACCTCCCTCCCGTTCTCAAGCCGGGACAGAGGCGAGGTCGGGGCCGCCCGCCGATCTATGGCAAGAACCGCCTGAGCCTGGCCGAGCGGGCCGGGCAACGGCGGGGCTGGTTCACGACCGAGGCCAGGGCAACGACCGGCGAGGTCGTCACCAAGCGGACCAAGTCGTTCATGGCGACGTGGCGGCCGGCCGGCGGCCTGATCCTGGTCGTGCTGCTCGAGGAGGTGGACGGCTCCTGGCGGGCGCTCTTCTGCACCGACCCGGAGGCGAGCATCGAGGCGATCGTTCAGACGGCCCTGGATCGCTGGGGCATCGAGCAGAACTTCCACGACCTCAAGGAGGTCGAAGGGATCGCCCAGGTGCAACTCCGGCGCTACCACGGCAACATCGGGGCCTTGAATCTGAACTTGTGGTTCCACACGCTGACCGAGGTCTGGGCGTGGGGCCGCCCCGCGAGGTCGTTGAGCGACCGGACGGACCGCCCGTGGGACGATGCAAGCCGCCGCCCTTCGCATGCCGATCGCCGCCAGGCGATGCAGAGAGCGATGCTGGAGGAGGAATATCGAGCGATCGGCGGACCGTGGCCTTGGTCGGAGAAAATCCGTCACGTAACCGTTCACGAGCCGAGAACGACAGGCGTGCAGAGGCTGGTCGACCCGCGGCGTCTCGGAGCGGATGATCGCTCCTTGATCCTGTCGAGAGACCCGCCGACAGCCCTTCTGGGGAACCCACCCGACCGCAAGATCCCCTTCACCTTCGAGAACAGCTCCTCGATCGGGGCCATGTCCGGGCTCCATGGCGGCAACGGCACCACCCGCGCACCGGCCGCCTCCACCGCCTCCACCGCCTCGTCGCACTGGTGGGGCTTTACATTGTCCCAGATCACCACGTCGCCGGGCTTCAGCTCCGGGACCAGCACCTGCTCCACGTAGTTCTCGAACGTCCCGGCGTCCGTGGCTCCCTGGAAGACCATCGCCGCCGTCACCCCGGACAACCGCATGCCGCAAGTCAGCGTGATCGTGTCCCAGTGGCCGGGCATCGCTCCGACGACCCGCTGACCCACCGGGGCCCGGCCGCGGGTCCGAGTCATCGCGGTGGTGGCTGCGGTCTCGTCGATGTCGATCAGCCGCTTCGGGTCCAAGCCACCCACTTCCGCGCGGAAATCCGCCCGTTTCTCCTGGACGTCGGGGCGGTCCTGCTCCTGGGCCTGGGGGACTTTCTTCTTGAGCGGGAGCTGGAGCTTGGCCAGGGCCCGGCAGATGGCCATGGTGCTGCAGGAGACGCCCAGGCGCTGCCGCAATTCCTCAAGGGTGGCATCGGGCTGCTGGCGGACCAACTCGCGGAGCCGCTCGAGATCCTCGGGCCCCAGGGCGGCGGGGTGTCCTCCCCCATGGGGCTTGGGCTGGAGCGAGCCGGTGGTGCGGTGAGTCTGCAGGAGCCGGACGACGAAGGAGAGGCTGACCAAGAATCGCCGAGCGATCCGGCGTAAGGAGCCCTCCCTGCGCTGAACCGTCTCGAGGATCCGCTGTCGGAGATCTTGGGAATAGGGTGTCATCGATCACCTCCTCACGGAGATCTCCTTTCAAATCGTGCGCCATCCAACCGTTCGGCGCTCTAGGAGCGCGGAACGCTTGGCTGGCGCACGCGCTTCGCAGTGCCACTGGGTTCCGCTCCGCGCGCCCCTTGGGAAGTTTCACCCGGAGCCAACGGCGACGGCGTTGGCGCGCCGTCGCCGTTGGCTCCGGGTGAAACGAGACGACGGTTGAGGAAGGGGGGCGAGGAGCATGCTATGGTGGGGCGCGTGAGCCACGCAAACGTTCCGCGCTCTAGCGGCAGTATCCGAGCGACGTCGCCTTGGCTGCCGCAAGCAAGAAAGGTCAATGTCATGAGCCTTGGTTGGTGTCCGAGGACGGCAAGACGGTGGTGACGAGCCCGCACACGGTCTACGGGACGTCGTCGAACGACGTCGTTCTCCAGTTGCGGAAGCGCCGGATCGAGAAGATCATCCTGGCCGGTCCGGCGGGCAACGTCTGTGTCGAGGCGCACCTGCGGGACTTCCTGGAGCAGGGCTTCGAGGTCGCGATGGTGAGGGGCGCGACCGCCGGGGCCAGGAACGAGGAGGGGGACGGCTATCGGGCCGCGCTGGTGAACTTCCGGGCGCTGGCCCATGCCCTCTGGACGACTCGGGAGACGGTCGACGATCTCGAAGCCGCATCCCAAGGGAGCTGAAGGCTCCGGCAGAGGCTGCACCGTCGGTGTCGGGACAGGCTGATCCCGACTCAATTTGCTACGGATGACGCGCGTGGCCAGGAGCTCGACGAAGCCGAAGGAGTGGCGACGGCGCGATCTTGAGCGGTAAGCGCACCGGTGATCCGACGGTCGCCATCGACCGTCGGGCCTTGTCGGTTTGCCGTCCCGGGGCCTTCTCCCTCTCAGGCCCGAGAGGGTGAACGCTTACGCGTCGGCCGTTTTTCGGACGACCGGCTCTCGCATCCGGTGCGCCCCGCGACGCGATCGATTACGTGATGGATGCCGGTCCGGGCCTGCTCCAGCACGCTCGTCTCTCCGGTCACGATCCAGGTGAAGTTCGCCCGGACCATCATCGCAGTGATCTCGAAGACCATCTGGTCGATGTCGGTGTCGCGCGGCAACTCTCCCCCGCCTACGGCCTGATCCAGCGCCTCGGCGAACTGCTCGAGCCATCGCTTTTGCAACTCCATCACCCGGTCGTGGGGACGCCCGGGACGCGACGCGAGCTGCACCGAGACGGTCGCGAAGAAGCAGCCGCCCGGGAATACCCGCCGTTCCAGGTGCCCGAGGAACGCCTCGCTGAGCGCCAGCACCCGGCTGAGGCCCCCGGGCGACTCGGCCGCCGGACCCAGCACGTCCCGCTCGAAGATCTCGGCGGCCGTCTCGATCGTCGCCAGCTCGAGCTCCTCCTTCGACTTGAAGTGGGCATAGAGGCCGCTCTTGCTCATGCCGATGTGCCGGGCCAGTTCGCCGATGGAAAGGCCCTCCAGCCCACGCGTGGTCGCCAGTTCGGCGGCCGCGAGCAAGATCGTACGACGGCTCTCCACGCCGTCCGCCCGCGGCTTCCGCCCCACGAGCTTTCCCCCGTCCCATCGCCGCGATCCGGAGTCCTGGCTGCCCATGCTTGACATTCCTGAGCCCTTCCCCCCGTCCGATCGATCCGAATTCGAAATCCTGGTCAATCCTGCTTGACATTATAGCACGACCGTACTTCTACAGCGGAAGGAATTTTGACACGGCCGGCAAACCCCGTACAATCGAGAAGGTAGCGCTTGACCGACGAACCGGTGCGTCATCCGATCCCGCAACCGTCTGGAGGAGGACTCCATGACCCCGGAGGACGTGCGCGCCGCCGCGGCGCGGCTCACCGAGTTCCACGAACGGTTCGCTCCCCTCTTCGGCAAGGACCAGGCCCAGGACCATGCCTACGTGTACGTCAAGGGGCTCATGACCTGCCCCGAACGCAAGAGCGTCGAGCCCATCGCGCTGTTGGTGGGCGATGGCCGAGTCTCCGCCTTGCAGAAGTTCCTCAATGCCGCCCCCTGGGATCACGAGGAGGTCCAGCTCGAGATCCAATCCGTCTTCACCGACGAGCTGGCTCCCCGGGGGACTCCCCCCGACGGCGTGGGCACCGTGGGGGTGATCGACGAGAGCGGCTTCTCCAAGAAAGGGGACCACAGCGCCGGCGTCGCCCGCCAACACAACGGCCGCCTGGGCAAGGAAGACAATTGCCAGGTCGGGGTGTACTTCATCGGCGTGGCCGAAGCCGGAGCGGCCTTGCTGGACCATCAGTTGTTCTTGCCCGAGTCCTGGTGCCAGGACAGCCCGGCCAGCCGAGAGCGGCGGGCCAAGGCCCACATCCCCGAGGGGATCACGTTCCAGACCAAGCCCGAGATCGCCGGGGAGTTGATCCGGCGCACGGTGATCACGGAGCAAGTCCACTTGGACTGGATCACGGCCGATTCCCTGTATGGCCGCAACGGCGAGTTCCTCGATGGGCTGGAGGCGTTGGGTCTGCGGTATGTGGTCGAGGTGCCGGCCACGACGACCGTCTGGACCGAGGACCCGGCCGGCTGCATCCCGCCCTATTGCGGGCGGGGCCGAGTGCCGACGAAGCCGAGCCGGGAGGCGGTCCGCTCGGTGCAGGAGATCGCCGCAGCGCTGGAGCCCGCGGCCTGGCGGACGTTGAGCATGGGCCCGGGGGCGAAGGGGCCGTTGGTGTACGAGTTCGCGGTGGTGCGGGTCTGGGCGGTGCGGCACGGCGAAGCCGGTGGGCCCAGCTGGCTGGTGATCCGGCGGTCGTTGGAGGACGGCGAGGTCAAGTACTTCATGAGCAACGCCGACGGGGACACCCCCCTGGAGATCCTGGCCAAAGTGGCGTGTGCTCGGCACCGGATCGAGGACTTCCTGGAGGATGCCAAGAGCTATCTGGGGATGGCGGAGTACGAGACGCGGTCGTGGGTGGGTTGGCACCATCACATGAGTCTGGTGGCTCTGGCTCATCTGTTCATCACGCTGGCGCGGCAGGACCTGGGAAAAAAAGCGCCGGAGTTGACGCTGGACCGGGTGGTCCGGCTGCTGCAGAGCGCGCTGGGGGTTCCCCGGCTGAGCATCGAGGCGGCGATCCGGCTGGTGGACTATCATATCAATCGCAACCGGATTGCCAGGAATTCACACATGAAATCATGGATGAAAAAGCATGGTGAGCGAGTCGAGAAATTCGTTCCGCTGTAGAAGTACGTACTATCCAGAGAACGATCGGTCGTGCTTTTTATTGAAAGCTGACCCGAAACCTCGAGGTCCAAGTTCATGAGCCCCGCAGTCGATGCCGCTCCCAGCCTTGCTCCCGACTTCGCCGCGGTGAAGGGCCGGCAGCAGAAAACCTGGGCGAGCGGAGATTTCTCCGTCGTCGCCTCGCGGATCGTCTTCCAGGCCGAGCATCTTTGTGAGACCGCGGACATCCAGGCCGGGTGGCGTGTGCTCGACGTCGCCACCGGGAGCGGCAATGCCGCGATCGCGGCGGCACGGCGGGGCTGCGAGGCCGTCGGCGTCGACTACGTCCCGGCGCTCCTCGAGCGCGGTCGGATCCGCGCCGCGGCCGAACATCTTGACGTCCGGTTCGTCGAGGGTGACGCAGAAGACCTTCGCTTTCCCGACGCCTCTTTCGATGCCGTGCTCTCGATCTACGGGGTCATGTTCGCCCCCGACCACCACCGGGCCGCGGCCGAGCTGGCCCGGGTCTGCCGTCCCGGCGGGCGCATCGCGCTGGCGAGCTGGACCCCCGACGGGTTCATCGGCGAGACCTTTGGTATCTTTTCGAGCTACCTCCCACCCGCGCCCGGCCTGCAGCCTCCCGTCCGCTGGGGCGATGAAGGCTACCTCGACTCGCTCTTCGGTGATGTCGCCGCCTCCGTGACCAGCCACCGCCGCACGGCGGTCTTCCGCTTCGGCAGCGCCGAGGAAAACGTCGACTTCTTCCGCACCTACTATGGTCCAACGCTCCGCGCCTTCGAGTCTCTGGACCCACCACGGCGCGAATCGCTGCGTAACGATCTGCTCGCCTTGGCTCGCCGCTACGACCGCAACGGCGGCACGGGACCGATCGCGATCACCGCCGATTATCTCGAAACCGTGATCGTCCGGAAGTGACACCGCCGGGTCGACCCCGGCGAGGTGCAGTGAGGGTGGAGACAAGGGGATACTCCCGTGTCCGACGCCGCTCGCGTTATCCGAAGAGATCCGGGAACCCCGGCCTGTCCCAGACCGGCCGGGACGGCAGCCCCCAGTTGGTCCATCCCCGGGGGCGCACTTTAGTTCGTCGTGCCGAAAGGCTGGCGTCAGGGCGAACGACGGCCGGGGGAAGAGGCACGGCGAGGTGTATTCGGCGTGAGAGTGACCTGTTCGCCCGCAGTCCACGAACTTCAGGAGTCATGACCCATGCGCAGCTGGATTTCTTACGCCGGGCCGGCCCTGGCGCTCGCCCTGTTCGCAGGCCTTCTGGCTCCCACGCCGGCGCCGGCCGAGACCTGCATGTCGCCCTTCGTCAAGCGCCTCGACCGCCCCGAGAAGTACCTCTACGTCTTCTGCGTGGACGCCGACGCCAGGGACAACGACTTCCTCGCCGTCATCGACGCGGACGCCGAGTCCTCCAGGTACGGCCAGGTCCTCTACCAGATGGACCTCGGCTCCTCCGGGAATGAGACCCACCACTTCGGTTACACGGACGACCGCACCCACATCTGGGGCTGCAGCCTGTTCTCCAACCGCATCTTCGTCATCAACGTGTCGGATGACCCCGCCCGGCCGAAGCTGGCCAGGAGCTTCGACTCCTCCGAGAAGACCGGTTTCACGGGGCCGCACTCGCCCTACGCCCTGCCGGGCCGCATGCTGATCAGCTACCTGGGCGGCAAGGACGGCGGCCTCCCGGCGGGGCTGGCGGAGTTCGACAACGACGGTACATTCATCCGCAGGCTGGACATGCCCCCGGAAGCCCCTTACGGCTACGACGTGGCCATCAACCCCGACAGGAACCGGATGGTCACGTCGAGCTTCACGCCGCCAGAAAACTACCGGAAGCCGCTGGCCAAGATGGATATGAAGCGCTTCGGCAATAAGCTGGTAGTCTGGGACTTCCGAGCCCGCAAGCCGCTGCAGACGCTGACCACCGGGGCGGCGCCGCTGGAGTGCCGCTGGTCGCTCAAGGAGCGGGCCGATCACGGTTTCGCCAACTGCGCCTTCGACGACTCAATCTGGATCTGGGAAGGCAACGGCCAGGGGACCTACGGCGTCCGGAAACTCTGCGAGACGGGCAGACTGCCCGTGGACCTCAGCCAATCGCCGGACGGCAAGTACCTGTACGTCGGCTGCTTCGCTTCCGATGAGGTCCAGCAGTGGGACGTGAGCGACCTGAAGAGCCCGAAGCTCACGAGCACGCTCAAGCCGGGGGAGCAGCCGAACATGCTCCACCTGACGCACGACGGCAAGCGTATGTACATCACCAACTCGCTGCTGAGCACGATGGACCGCTCGGACAGGTTCTGGGTGAGGCTGGCGCGGGTCGGTCCGGGCGGCCTGTCGCTGGACGAGAAGTTCGACGTGGACCTGACGAAGTTCTCCACGGGCCCGGCGCGTGGGCATGACATGTTGTTGCGTTGACCGAACCGAGCCGAACCGAGCCGGGCGCGGCAGCGCGCCGCACGCCCGGCCAAACACCACCGGGAGGACACCCATGTTCACGCTGGCCCTGCTGACAACGCTCTGCGCCGACCCGGGGCCGAACGCCTCGCACCTGGCAGCCATCCGCACGATGCCGGACTTCACGCTGACGACGCAGGTCGACAAGCCACTGCGGCGTGAGGACCTGCGCGGCAAGGTCGTGCTGGTGAGTTTCGTCTTCACAACGTGCGGCGGCACCTGCCCAGTGACGACCCACCGTATGAGCCAGGTCGCGCAGGCGCTCGTGAACCAGGGCCTGCTGAACAACGACCGCGTCCGCCTGCTCTCGATCACGCTGGACCCGGCCCGCGACACCCCCGAGGCGCTGCGGGAGTACATGAAAGCGTACGACGCGGACCCGGCCCACTGGACGTTCCTGACCGGTCCGCGCGAGCAGGTGGTGAGGATCCACGCAGCGTGGGGCATGTGGGCGAAGCCGGCCGGCAACGGCCAGTTCGACCACCCGTCGCGCGTCTTCCTCGTGGACGGCCACGGCCGCGTCCGCGAAATCTACAACCTCGATTTCTTCAAGCCCGCCTGGGTCCTCGAGGACGTCCAATCGTTGTTGAAAGAAGCCGCCGGGGGCCCCGATAAGTGAGATGACCGGGCCAAGTATGATGGGCATCATCGGCGTCGAAATCCCATTGGCTCAAGAGGTCGAGCACCGCTCAGCCTCTTGAGCCAATGGGATTTCTGGACTCCGAAGGCCGACAGGCGAAAAGCAACGGTGGCTCGGTAGGTCGCCTGGTGGCCGCTGATGTCACGGCTTCCGATTGCGCCTTCCGCCCCCGATCGCTCACAGATCAGGACCCGGGGTCGTGGGCTTTCGTCCGATTACGCTCGATAGGCAGCCTTGGTGGCCGTACCAGAACTACGGCTCACAGGTGGTCCAGACCCAGGGGCACACTTCACGAAGCGACCGCTCCCGCCATGAGCTCGTCTGGAGCGTTCTCTCCGAGGAGCCGAACGAGCGGCGGATTTCCCGAGCGCCAGTGATCCGTTCCGGGGACGTCGGTGTGGGGGCTCAGTGGCTCCCGGGGGCCGGCTCTTGAGTGGGGTCGCCCGTCCGATCGGCCTTTCCCGTGTAGCCTTCCGCGGCACTCCTGGTGAGCTGCTCGACCGCGGCAAGGACTGCCGGGTCGGGCGTGAAGAGCGGCTTGGTGTCCGCCGGAAGCTTCGGGAGCGTCAGGCTGAGCGCTGCGACCGCATAGCCGGAGGTCTATGCGTCGTCGGTGACGTGGTACTCCTCGGGATGGAAATGCCGGCCCATCTCGCGCCAGCGGCCGTCCTCCTTCTGCCTGTCCAGCAGGTGGCGCTGCGTGCTCGCCACGACGGGATCCTCGTTCGTCAGGCCGCCCGTCTCGAGTGCGAAGAGTACCACGGCGGTGGCCAGCGTGTGGCTGGGGTCACCCCGCTTGATGCCCCAACCGCCGTCGTCGTCTCTGCGACTCAGGAGCTCATCGAACAGGTGCTTGGCGCGACCAGGCTCCCCCCGCTGGTACTCGTAAGCAATCCATGCCGCAAGAATCTCGGTCTTCTCCGGGCGTAGGGGCTCGTGCGACCTGATCCAGGCTTGGGTCCGAGTTCGTCGCTCGGTGATCTCGGTGCGAAGCTCCGTAGGCAAAGGCATCTTGGAAGCTTCGATATCTGCCAGAGCCAGGGCCATCACAGGTGTGATATCGACCCCCTTGCCGTCCCACCCGCACGAGCCGGCTCCCACTAATCTATCGGAATCGCGCGAACATTCTCCCGGGGTGCCGCGTCTGTAGAGGTACGAGACCGCGGGCGGGCCGTTTGGCCGGCCCCGAGTGGAGTCAGCCTGAGACATCGCGTTCACCGAGGTCGTCCATGTTTGCTGGTAGTCCGCGTCACATCCTGGGTTGTAACGAAGCGAAGCGACCCGCCGAGCAGTCGGCGAGTCCGCGCTCGCTCTATCCCTTGCGGACGTGACGCCCGGCCACGGACATCCCTCGCGCGGAGTCTCAGGCCCGGTGTGACGAAAACACCGGGCCTTTTTCGTTGGGTCCGCGGAACGGGTCGGTAACTGAGACGGTCCAGCGGCCGGTTGAAGCCCGGCAGACGGGGATTCGAGCGCCCCCGGCCCACTCGACGGCTCGTTCGTCTATCGGCCGAGGACACCGCCCCTTCAAGGCGGAGAGGTGGGTTCGATTCCCACACGGGCTGCTCGCGGGGTCACTCAGGGCGTGGGAGAGACTGGCCACTCCGCAAGCTCGGGGGCTTGAGACCGCCGATTCGATTCCGGCCGCCCTGACTCTCTGGCGGTGGACCTTTCGAGGATCGCTGCGATGGACCGAATCAAACGCATGCCCCGGCACGAGGTGTCCCGCCCGGGGTCGTGGTGTAGCGGCAGCATGTCGGCCTTTTAAGCCGGTCGGTGAGGGTTCGAGCCCCTCCGGCCCCATGGCAAGCTCAACGGAGAAGCGAGGGCACGGCCTGTAGTTCAACGGGAGAACACCCGGCTGATAACCGGGCGGCGGAGGTTCGACTCCTTCCTGGCCGACTCGCGACGACGAACGGGACTGAAGTTCTAGCGGCAGAACGTCCGGCTCTTAACCGGTTCGGTGAGGGTTCGAGCCCCTCCGGTCCCATTCCGATGCAAGCACTGGTCGTCCAGCGGCGAAGACTCCGCCCACATAAGGCGGCGACGCGGGTTCGAGTCCCACCCGGTGCTCTCGGCTCTTTGACAATTCGGGGACGGCGAAGGTGCCCATGATGTAGCGGTAGCCTACCGCCTCGCCATGGCGGACGTGCGGGTTCGACTCCCGCTGGGCACTTCTCGGTAATGGAGACGACTCGGGATGTAGGAAAGTCCGGGAATCCGCCTGCTTCGGGAGCAGGAGAGCGCCGGTTCGAATCCGGCCATCCCGACTGTCTGATGCGACGATCGTGATTCCGGTGGAGTTCGTGCTGGTACGAGCGCCCGGCTGTTAACCGGGAGGACGCGGGTTCGATTCCTGCCGCCGGAGCTCGACGAATCGGAAGGGCAAGCCGATGGGCGACGGCACCCGGCCCGAACCCGGGCGAGCGATGAGCCTCGAGGGTTCGACTCCCTCTCCTTCCGCCTCCTTCATGCGGGATTGGTCGAGTGGCACGACTCCTGGCTTCCAACCAGGCGATCGGGGTTCGACTCCCACCCGTGCTACTCGCGGATGATTCTACTCGGGTGGTGTTCCTCACGGCGGCCTGTAAAACCGTTGCCATCAAGTTGTGAGGCGGAAGGCGGAAGGTTCAACTCCTTCACCACCCACTGGAGGTTCTCGACGAAGGTCCGTTCGTCTATCGGAAGGACATCAGCCCCTCAAGCTGACGAGGCGGGTTCGATTCCCGCACGGACCACTGGACGACTCGCCGGGTGGCGGAGCTGGCAGACGCGCGGGCCTCAGAAGCACGTGCCCTCGAGGCGTGGGAGTTCGAATCTCCCTCCGGCGACTCAACCCTCTCCAGGCGGGCAGGTGCCCGGCCGGGCCTCATGAGGCCGATCCGCCCGGCTCGATACCGGGGCCTGGGACTGCGGGTGGGCCGGCGCTCGGCCGAGTTTCATACGCTCGGAGGCGGAGGTTCGACTCCCCGACCCGCAACTGCCTGAGTTCCCGGCACGGTACGCTAACTGGCATCGCGGCCAGGTCGAGAGCCTGGTGCCTGTGGGTTCGAATCCCACCCGTGCTACTGGCCGCAAATCGTCCCGTCGTCTAGCGGCGAAGACGCCTGTCTCACGCAAAGGATGGCGCAGGTTCGAGTCCTGCCGGGACGACTCCCAGACAGCCGGTCTGCAGGTGTTCCGGCAGCACACCTCCTTGGTAGGGAGGGGGACCGAGTTCGATTCTCGGGCGGACCTTCGTGGGATCGTGGGCGCAATTGGGGTTCGGTTGCCCGATCGGTTCATTCTCGCAATCTCAAACGGGCTGCTGGTCCAACGGGACGACACCGGTATCGCAGGCCGGAGATCGGGGTTCGACTCCCCGGCGGTCCACTCGGCAGAGGCACTAATTGAGGGCCCATGGTCCAAGGGGACGATGTCGCCCTGGCGTGGCGGAGATCCGGGTTCGACTCCCGGTGGGTCCACTGGAACGGAAGGTAGTCGGATACGGTTTGCCGAGCCGTCCTGCTAAGGCGGTTCCCTCGAGGGGGATGAGGGTTCGAATCCCTTGCCTTCTTTCGGCCCCGATGGTGAAGTGGAGGATCACGCCTCGCTTCTAACGAGGAGTCCCGGGTTCGAGTCCTGGTCGGGGTGCTGAAAGAGATGGGCGGTTAGCTCAGCCGGCCAGAGCGCCAGCATGACACGCTGGAGGCCGCAGGTTCGACCCCTGCATCGCCCACTCGGAGTGACGATACGGAAGGGCTACCCGACCGGTTGACGGGACCCGCCTGGAGAGCGGACGAGCGATAAGCCTTGCGGGTTCGACTCCCGCCCCTTCCGCTCCGGCGCGAGCCGGTGAAGTCGCGCGTGTATTCGATGGTGTCCGTGGTGTAACGGCAGCACGCGAGCCCGTGGAGCTCGAGGCGACGGGTTCAACCCCCGCCGGACACCCTCACCGCAGCCCGCCGGAGGACAAGATGACCCGAAACGTACTGGATCTCCCCACACTGGTCCTGAACCGGAACTGGCAACCGGCCCACGTCACGACCGTGGTGCGGGCCCTCGTCATGCTCTGGAACGAGACGGCCAGGGCCGTCGAGCCGGACGAGTACCGGCTCTACGACTGGGCCGAGTGGTCGGAGCTCGAGCCGCCGGACGGTGGGCCGTGCGTGCGGTCCGCCCACCGGCGCCTCCGGGCCCCCGAGGTCGTCTGCCTCGCGCACTACGACCGCCTGCCCGGGGCCGCGGTGACGTTCAGCCGGCGGAACGTGGCCAAGCGGGACCACTCCACGTGCCAGTACTGCGGGGCGCAGCCCGGCTCCGAGGCGATCACGATCGACCACGTCGTGCCTCGCTCGCAAGGGGGGGCGTCGAGCTGGACGAACTGTGTTGCCGCCTGCGTCCTTTGCAACGCTCGCAAGGCCGACCGCACGCCGGAGCAGGCCGGTATGAGGCTCCGACGCCGCCCGGTCCGCCCCGAGTGGAAGCCGCTCTACGCGGCGCAGGGAGCGCGGGTCGAGAGCTGGGACCGGTTCCTCTCGCACGAGCCGGCCCTTGTCCCGGCTTGATGAGCAACAACGCCCCGGCTTCGAGAGAGGCCGGGGCCCTTTTCAGGGGTGTGCTCCTGGGAGAGCAGCGAGCCTCCAAAACTCGCGGACAGGGTTCAAATCCTTGCGCCCCTGCTCGTATCCGCCGACGTGGCCGAATGGCGAGGTCCCTGCCGTGTAAGCAGGTTCATGCCGGTTCGAGTCCGGACGTCGGCTTGGAGGATGCCCTTGGCGTGTGACGGACGGCACGCGACCCCCCGAAGGTCGAGGACCAGGTTCGACTCCTGGCGAGGGCACTCGGCTTCTTCCCCGCGGGTGTGGCGGACGCACGGCGGCCTTCGAAGCCGCAAGGCCGGGTTCGACTCCCGGGTGGGGGGCTGGTCGGTGGTCCTGTTCCGATGATTGTCCTCGGGGTGTGACGGACGCGCACACGACCCTGCGAAGGTCGAGGACCGGGTTCAATTCCCGGCGAGGACATGGCCCCGAGAAGGAGGGCCGAAGCACGCATGGCGCCGGAGCCTGACGGCCGGGCGGCGGTCTGCAAAACCGCGGAAGCGGGTTCGACTCCCGCGGGCGCCTCTCATTCTCTCATCTTGCCGTCCCCCCGCTCGATCCAACCACCCTGGCCGATCAGCACCACCGGTCGCTTGCGACGGGTGGCACTCGAACATTCGGCGATGAGCTCACGGATCGCGTAGCCATCGGCGTGAATCGAAGATCGCCTCCTGCCACACGTCCGCGCGATCGAGCCCGGCATCACTGCGGCGTCTCCTCGAACAGGCGATCGCCACGGGAGAGCCGGCGTGCGATCTGGTAGGTCTGACCTTGCGCCCGCACCGTCGGGGCATGCGCCGCCAGGTAGCGCGCCGCCGACACCAGCACGTGAGGCCCGGCCGGCGTCCCGCGGAGCGGCCCGCATTGCCGGAAAGCGGTCTCGACCGCCTGGATTGTGTGGAAGTCCCGGTCCTCCCGCAGGAGCACCCGGCCAAGTACGGCGAGCAGCCGATCCGGGTGCCCGCCGGCTGCGAGGTAGCGCGCGACCAGTTCCCCCGCCTCGTTCACCTGCTGCTGCCGGTCGAGGATCATGGGCAACTCGGAGAGGATCCCTTCCGGGTCCCCGCCCGTGCCGTCGGGCTCGGGCAGGCGGGCGGCCGGTACATTGAGGAAGCGGTCGAGGTACACGCTCATGGCGGCGTCGAAGACCCCGCGGAGGAGCTCCGGCGACGGTGCGCGCCGGAGCCCCTGATGGATGGCAGTGGCGAACGTGAAGGTGTGCAGCGCCGTGTCCCAGTCCCCGAACTCGTTGCTCGTATGGAAGCGTGCGATGCGAAGCGCCGCCGCGTAGGCCACCGCACTCGCGACTTCCTCCCCGGTGGCGCCCTCGCGGAGCGCCTCGAGCAGGGTGTCCGCGATGGCCTGAGCGTCCTCCCCCAGCAGCACCGGCACGAGGGCCTCGCGGCCCGCCCAGCCGCCGCGCAGGCTCGCTCCCTGCTCCAGTGCGGCGGGGAACGCCCCGAAGGCCTGCTCCAGGATCGCGACGAGGTCCACGGGGTGGCGCCAGGCGTTGGCCTCTTCCATGCGGTCGGCAGTCGCGTAACCGGAGACCAGGCTGGTGAGGACCGGTTCGGCGTGCTCCCACCCCGCGTGGTCGAGGGCCTCGAACGCCTTGTTGGTGAAGTCCGCCACGTGGCCGGTCTGGAGGTAGCGGTGGTCCGTGGCCGCCGCGAAGAGGAGATCGGCCGCCTGCTGCCGGTCGGCACCGCCGCGGAGGGCCGAGACGAGGCAGCGCTCGGCCCCTTCGGCATCCCGCACCTCCACGAACCGGCGGAACCAGCGACGGAGCGTGGGGAAGTCGGCCGCCGCATCCGGCAGCGGCTGCACCGCGAAGCGCGGCGGCGCCCCGGCGCAGTCGTCGGCCACGGCCGCGAGGCCGTGGTAGGCGGCGCGCGGCCGGTCACCGGCGTCGAGCCGGGGCAGCAGGTTCATCATGCAGGTGTGGATCGTCAGGCCCTGGCCCCAGCCGGCCTGCCGATAGCGCGCCCCGAAGTCGAGGCCCGCGCGGAACGGCCCTGCCGGTGGCTCACCGCCATCGAGAAGCCCGATGGCGGCCTTGGCCAGGACCAGGGGGATGTCGCGCTCGAGGCCGTTCCGCAGCCGCCTCCGCAACTGGGTCGGCGGGTCCTCCCGCGCCGCCGTGTCCACCCACACCTCACCGTCGCGGATTTGCGTGGGGAACGCTCGGACGTCGTCGGCCCAGAGATCGAAGGTGCCGCCGGAGGCCAGGTCGAAGCGGGCGTGGTGCCAGTGACAGGTCAGGATGCCGTCCTGGACGGTGCCCCGGTCCAGTGGGAAGCCCATGTGGGGGCAGCGGTTGTCGACGGCATGGACCTCCTCGCCGCGGGCGAAGAGTGCCAGGGTATGCCCCTCGACGTGGACGGTCAGGCAGCCTGCGGCCTGGACGTCGTCCAGGGAGCAAACGCGGACGAAGTGAGTGCCTGGGCGATCCTCCTGGCTCACGTCAAATCCTCCTCGCCTCCCGAGGCAGAGGCCCCGTCGCCCCGACATACCTGGGGCGCCGTGATGGGAACTGAGAAGAGCGCCTCCCCCTTCTCGTTTCGTCATCATACCACGAGCGGCGGGCCTGGCCGATGGGATCGTCCATGCCAGGCTGTTCATCACCAATACCGACTTCGTGGAGAGGTTTCGGCTCGACGCTCCTTTGAACCTTTGGGACGTGCGGAGCTTCTACGGCGGGGACGATCACGGCTAGACGGACGACCCTACCTTGGCTGAACAGAGATCGCCCGACCCAGACACAGCCGGCTTGCGTACTTCGGTTTGGTCGGCCGAAGCTGTTTCGGATCGGTCGACTTCGGTGCGTGGAGACCGAATCGAAGACCGTTCCCTACGCCTCCCCACGTGATGCCACCATGTATGGTCGCGTGGCGAGCAAGACGGAAATCACCACCTGCTGCCGGTCGCATTTCCTCGGCCGCGCTCTCAAGAATAGGAACCGCGTCAGCGAGCCCACACTGGCTTCACACCGCGCATCCTTCGGCCGATGTGGTCACGGCTCGTTCACCGGGAGTAACCCCTCATGAGAATCGCCGCGCTCTCCCTCCTCGCTCTGGCCACGTGCAGCAGCCCGGCATGCGCGGCTGCGGCGAAGCCCAACATCGTTTTCATCCTGGCCGATGACCTCGGGTATGGCGACCTCGGCTGCTACGGCCAGACGAAGATCAGGACGCCGAATCTCGACCGCATGGCCGCGGAAGGGATGCGATTCACGAACTTCTACGCCGGCTGCACGGTCTGTGCACCGAGCCGTTGTACATTAATGACAGGTAAACATTTGGGCCACGCGACAGTGCGCGACAACATGCGGCGCAAGCCTGGCGCCGAAGGCCAGCACCCGATGGAGCCAGGCACCATCACCGTGGCGCAGCCCCTGAAGCGTGGGGGCTACGCCACGGCGATCGTGGGCAAGTGGGGTCTCGGGATGCCCGAGGACCACAGCAGCCCGCTGGACTACGGCTTCGACCATCATTACGGCTACCTCTGCCAGGGGATGGCACACACGTACTATCCGCCCTACCTCTGGCGCGACGACAGGCAGGAGCCATTGCTCGGTAACCCGCCCTATGCCTACGGCCAGCCTGGTGCAATCGCACCCGGGGGGCGGGCCTACGCGCACGATCTGATGGCCGAGGACGCGCTCCGGTGGGTGGACGCGCACCGCGCTGAGCCGTTCTTTCTCTACCTGGCCTTCACGATCCCTCACGTTTCGCTTCAGGTGCCTGAAGATTCCCTCGCCGAGTATCGGGGGCGCTGGCCCGAGACGCCGATGAGGACCTCGAAGCACTACGCGAACCACGAGACCCCGCGCGCGGCCTATGCCGCGATGATCACGCGCATGGACCGCGACATCGGCCGCCTCATGGACCGGCTCAAGGCCCTCGGCCTGGACGATCATACGCTTGTGCTGTTCGGCAGCGACAACGGCGCCGTGTTCGCGCTGTCTGGGACGGATCCCGACTTCTTCCGCAGCACGGGCCCCCTGCGCGGCTACAAGCAAGACCTGTACGAGGGAGGTATCCGCACCCCATTCCTCGCGCGCTGGCCGGGCCGGATCAAGCCTGGCACGACAAGTGACTTCGTCGGTGCCTACTGGGACATTCTGCCGACGCTATGCGACGTTGCGGGAGTGCCGACACCTGCCGGCATCGATGGCGTGAGCATCGTCCCCACGCTGCTCGGCCGGCCTGGGCAGGCAGTCCACGAGTACCTCTACTGGGAATACCACGGTGCCGGACGCGCCCAGGCCGTGCGGTTTGGCCCTTGGAAGGCGGTTCGCAACGATGTGAACAAAGCACCTGACGCGAAGCCCGAGTTGTACAACCTCGCCGACGACACCGGTGAGACGACGAACGTCGCCGCCCAGCACGCTGACTTGGCCGCGAAGGCCGCTGCGTACATGAAGGCGGCCCACAAGGCGAGCTGGGAACCGAAATGGAACTTCTGAACACCTCCTGCAGGATGCCGTGCAGTCAGCTCTTGAGAGCGCCGACGTCGTTCGCCCCGTGGACACTCGGTGGCGTCTCGTCGGTCCCACGTCTCTTACACCCCCACGCGATCCGTGGGCGGGTTCCGGCTTCGCTCCTACCGACGGTCCGTGAACGGCTATCCCGGCGCGAAGGCCATTGACACGGCTCTGGAGAGGCTGATCCAAGAGGCGGAGGCGGACGGGAAGAAGACTCGGAAGTGAAGGACCCAATCCCGTGGATTCGTCGTTCCGCAGGGCGTGACCACGGACCGATGGAGGCGGATAGCTCTCAGTGAGCTCGGAGGTCCCTCGATGGAGCTTCGCCGCCCACGGTCATCGCTTCGAGGCGCGTGGGCTTCGCTGCACGGAACGTTCGGCTGGCTGGTGGCGACGCTGCTCCACTGCTGCCCCGGCAACCTGCGCGCGGATTCCCCGGAGGGGCCCAAGTTCGTCCTCGCCTGGGGCAAGAAGGGAGACAAGCCGGGCGAGCTCGTCTCGCCGATCGGCATCGCCATCAACAAGAAGGACGAGGTCTTCGTCACCGACCTGAACAACGCCCGCGTCCAGAAGTTCTCGGCCGAGGGCACATACATGGGCGGCTTCGACCTCCCCTGGGACACGCCCAAGAGGAAGTCCAGTCAGGCCGGCGGCATCGCCGTGGATGACAACGGCCTGATCTACCGGTCGTTCATGGTGCAGCACAAGGTGAGGGCCTACACGGAGACGGGCACGCTCGTCCAGGAGTGGGGCAAGCCCGGCAATGGGGACGGGGATTTTTCCTGGCCGGGCGGCATCGTCCTGGGTCCCGGCGAGACCGTGTTCGTGGCCGACCAGAACAATCACCGGGTCCAGGAAGGAGCCGGTGCCGGTTCTTCCCGGCGTTCGGCCTGGGCTCGAAGCGGCCGCGCACCGAGCGAGAGCAGCCAGCCGCCGCCGGCGCGGACGACGTCTCGACGTCGAAGGTCCATCCGGCTCTCCCCCCATTGAGCACCGGCGCGAGTGAGGCCAGAGCCATCGGCGCGGGCACCACGAGGAAGAGAACGGCCCCGCCGTGTTATCATCCAGGACAGCCTCCCCGGGCTCCCGGTCTCCGGAGATCCGGGCTGGCCGATCTCGCGCGAGGGCCTTGCGATGCGCCTGCCGACTCTCCTCCTGGTTTCCACGCTGACCCAGATGCTCGCCGTCTCGTCATTATGCGGGCAGCTCGTCCAGGTCCGCCAGGACTTCTCCAGCGACCCGGGCTGGGACCACTACCAGAATCGCATCGTGGGGACCGAGATGCCCAAAGTCATGCAGGACTTCGGCTGGCGCCGCACGGAGTTCACCGGCGGCGGCCCGGGCGAGATCGGCGGGCGGGTCGAGAACTCGCGGCATCAGGCCTACTACGCGCTGCCGCTGGGGAGGCCTCTCACCTTCAACGACGAGCTCTCCGCCTCGGGCAAGCTTGCTCTGCGACACATCGGGCTCCGCGGCGTGGGCTACGTGGGCTTCTTCAACTCCCGCCGGCACACCTGGCGGGTCTGGAATTCGATGGCATTTCGCGTCTGGGAGGAAGATGGACTCGGCCAGGTGATGTTTGACTGGATGTCGGGCGACTGGCAGGCCCGCGGCGCGGAGACCGCCATCCTGCTCCCCGCGGACTCGAAGGTCCACACCTGGAGATTCCGCTACGAGCCCGAGGCGCGGGCCGATCCCAACTGGCACGATGAGGCCCTGAAGCGGCACATCACGGATCGGACCGGGAACGGCCAGCCCTACGAGCTCCAGGGGGAGGAGCACCTCTTCGAGCGGTTGAAGAAAGAGGAGCCCGACCTGACGCGCGAGGAACTGCACCGGCGGCTGCTCCAGGTGCGCGACCAGGGCCTCGTTGAGTACTTCCACCGCCACGAGATGCACCGGTGGTGGAAGCGCTCCGACGCCGGGAAGGGCCACGGGCGGGTCACGCTCCAGTTCGACGACGAGACGCCGTACCTCATCTGGTTCGACGAAAAGATCCGGCAGGCCCGGGCGGAGTTCGACCGCTTCGGGCTGTTCAACATCGCCCGGTTCGGCACGCGGGTGGAGATGTACCTCGGCGACCTGACCGTGAACGGCCAGAAGTTCGACCTGACCCAGGACCCGCACTGGGAGGGCCGGAACAACGGGTCGCGGTACACCGAGCCGAACTTCCACGGGATGCACAGCTTCGGCTGGTCGCAGACGAACTGGGCCGGCGAGCGGCCGGGCGAGATCGGCGGCCTGTTCTGGCGGACCGAGCCGCAAGACCCGCTCTGCTCCTACTACGGCGACGACGTGGGCGAGCTGACGCTCGAGGACCGGATCTCGTTCTCGGGGACCATCTGCTTCACAGACGGCATGACCGACGCGGCGGCGTTCTTCGGCTATTTCAACCGGGAGAACCAGGTCCAGAGGTTCGACGCCGCCCGATCGGACGTGTTCTCCCCCGCGGCGAGCTCGATGGGTGTCACCATCGCCGACAGCTCTGCGGTGGGCTATTACTTCACGCCCCACGTGACCTCTGCACACAGGGAGGGGGTGGAAAAAGCCTGCGAGGTGTTCATGCCCGACCGCCGCAGGCGTCGGTTGTGCTTCAACTACGACCCGAAAGGGAACGGCGGCACGGGGCGGGTGACCGTGACCCTCGACGGGCGCGCGTACATGCTCGACCTCACGCCGGAGCAGCGAAAGTCCGGCGCGGTCTTCAATCGCTTCGGCCTCGCGAACGTCCGTAGCGGCGGGCACTCGGTCGAGTTCTACCTGGACGACGTGACCTACACCGCACGCCGGGAGCCCGGCACGCGGCCGAGGTTCATCCTGCAAGAGACGGTAGATGTCCCCTATCCTCACAAGCAAGCCGGCCGGAAATTCTAGCCGGCTTCATGGGTCCGTAGTCTGCGCATAACGAGGGTGAGGCAAATACCGAGAAGTACATTAGTGAAAATATATATAATAGTTATTAATTGTAATATATTGAGAAAAACCGTTGGCAGACGGCCACTCTTGCGCGATGCCCATCAGTGGAGGAGGATCATGAAGCAGAGAAACCGACAGAAGCAATCCGATGACCTGGCCGCATCGAAAACAACGAGGAGCTCCGGATGTGGGTGCTGGATCTGGACAGGCGGATCCGGGCGGCACGGGCGGATCTTCGGCAGCCGATCCAGGTCAATCCACCGCCCGGCCAGTGTCGGGGCTGCGGACAGAGGCAGGATTGTGGGCAGGCTCGAGCTTGAGATATCGAGAGAGACGGTTCCTGCCAGAAGAGGTTGCCGGCCGGGAGGGAGATCAGATCGGGACGTTGCCAGCCGACGACATGCAGCCGGCGAGCCGAGGAAAGGGCGACACCACGCCCGATCGACGCATAACATGCTTCATGCACCGATGCCCGACACGAGCAGAGCTTTTCACGCCGACGGTTCACGATAGGCGCGCTGACGAAGAGGCGTTTGCGAGGATCTTTCGCCCCTAGTCAATCACATCGTTGCGCAGTCCACATGACAGCCGCGTGAGACGACTCCTGGGGCGCGGCGCCGGAGGCGACCAATCAGGGCGGCGATGGCAATCCACTCACTCTGGCCACATCCTCCCAAACACGTGCACGGTCAACTGCGGCTGCGACCGGCCAGCTTCGCCGGCCAGCTCGTTGAGCCCCGACCAGTCTCCGCGGATTGTGCCATCGAAGAAGGCGCGCACCCAGGCGCGCGTATTGGCGATCGTCTCGAGCTTCCCTGGTCGGTTCTCGGACGTCATCGAGCCGTCCCAGAAGGGCTCGTCGGAGAAATCGATATGCGTGATCCCCGGCCGGTCGATGTCCACACGCATCGCGCCCCCGGTCACGGCTCTCAGCTTGCGCTCCCAGCTCGCCATGATCCGCTGGACCTCGGCGTCGTACTCCGCGCGCGTCCGACGCGCTCGCTGAAGCTGCTCATCGGTGGGCGGCGGCGGGAGGGGCTTCTGGATCCAGAGGAACGGCTGCGCGCCGCTGACCTCATCACCCTTGACGGGTTGGAAGGGGAACTCGCCCTGCGTGCCGTCGATGTTGATCCCCCCGCGCACGCGCTCGTCGAGCAGCCGCACAGTGCCCGCCGCCTGACCACCGCGCGAGTGGCCGAACACGCCGACGCCGCGCTCCAGGTCAAGGCGCCCTCCGAACAGCCCTCTCCCGCGGTCGAGCGTGGTGAGCTGGTCGATGATGAAGCTCACGTCGCGCGACCAGTGGACGATCCGCTCCTGGTAGAAGCGCTGATTCTCCTCCCGGTTTCGCGTCTGCGGCCACCCGCGCTGGTCGGGTCGGAGGTTGCCGAGCACGCGGCCGTCCGGGAAGCGAACGGCCCGAGCGTTGTACGGTGGATCCACTGCGGCTACGACCCAGCCGTGGCTCGCGAGGTCCTCATGAAGCGTGTGATAGGTCAGTCCCTTCATCCCGCCGCCCGGTAAGAAGACGACCACGGGATACCGCTCGTTTCCAGGTGGCAGGGTGGCATTCTCAAGGCTGAACGCGCGCATCGACTGGATGCGCGCCACCTGCTCGGCGTTCCAGGGTCCGCGCATCGCGTCGGCGTCGGGAACGTAGGCAGCCCGCGGGCCCGATGCGCGCGGGTCGGCCGGGTAGAACAGGTGCACCATCAGCTCGCGTTTGTCGTCAGGTGCGCTCGTTTCCAGTTCGTCGCGCGAACTGTCCTTCCAGTGAAAGCTGGCCCTCCCGGTCTTGTGCGCGCCGGTGGGGGCGGGCAACGGTTCCGGGTCGCCTTGCGCTGCCTCCCTGGGTGGCGAGCATGCGCCAGCCCCCAACTGCAGTGCGAACAAGGCGCCAGCCAGGACGATGTACCGCATCATCGAGGGTGCTCCGGAAGAAGCTGCCTGATCGGAGGTAGGTCCGATGACCGGCGACCGATCGCCGCCCCGATGATCCCGAAGGGCAGCCACCAGAACGGAAGCAGGACCAGACCCCACGCGAAGCCTCGGAGATTCTCGCCAACGGCCTCGATCGGGATCCCGTCGCCAGCGAAGATCAGGCTCATCTCGAACCGGTACCAGCGGATGGCCTCCGGCAGCCCGATGGCGAAGACCGCCAGCGAGGCGAGCAGCGCGGTCCACACCGCGGTCTGTACGCCCACCCGGAACGACTGACCCAATGCGGCGGCCGCCGCCGAGCCGGCAAAGATCGCCATGTTCGGTGCGAGGACCAGGTAACCGAACAACCCCGCGTCAAACCCGGCGACGTGGTTCAGTCCAAGACGCGACGCCAGCCCCACGCCGAGGCCGAGAGCGACAGTCGTGCCCACGGCGATCTGTCGCGCGAGCCGGCTGGTGATCAGCCCGCGCGGCGGGGCCAGCGTCAGCCAGAGGCAGCCGGCGAGGAAGGTGGCGAGGAACACCGCGGCGGCTGGCGGGAAGTGGACTGCGGCCATGGGGTGCTGAACGAGGAAGTCCGCCGTGACGGCGATGCATGCGGCCACGCCGGTCAGTCCGCTGGCCGTGACTGCCAGGCCCGGAGCGGGTGGCCGAACCCGAGGTGAGCGGGCCAGGCCCAGCGTCGCCAGGGCACCGACGAGTCCGACGAACGTCATCGTGAAGACCTGCATGTCGGGCAGAATCTGGCCGACCGCCTGCCCGGCGGTCACCACCGCCACGACGGCCAGAGTGGCGACGACGAGTACCAGCGTACGGTCGCTGCCCGGCGGAAACAGCGCCGCCCAGGCGCAGCCAGCCGCAAACCACCACCGCGCCGAGCGACCCTGCACCTGGACCAGTTCGGCGGCCATTGCTGGGCCCCAGTCGCGCCGGTACTCGGGAAGCGTGGCAACTGCAGTCGCGAGTAGCCGCGCCGGGCCATCCATGGGAGTGAGGCCGGCCGCGGTGTCGGCCCGGCGGGCACGCCCGAGCATCCGGACTGCAACTGCCCACGGTGTGGCGACCAGCGCCCATCCGACCGCGAGCTGGGCGAAGTAGCCCAGATCCGGCTTCGGATCCTTCGGAAGTCCGCCGCTCGCGACGATGACCCCGATCACCCAGAACGCGGCGAACACCGCGACCACGGCCGCAGACACCACAGACTCGTGCCGGTGCTCCCTCTCCTTCATGTTCATGCGCCCTCCAGTCGCGGCCGCCGCCCGACCCGCTCGGTGGTCGGGGCAGGCGTCGCGGCGAGCTCGGCTGCGAGTTCGAGGCCCGGTCCGGTCAGTCGGTAGAGATGCCGCGGCGGTCGCCCGGCCGGCGCGTCGTTCTCCCAGGCGGTCTCCAGCAGCCCCCGGTCGGCGAGCCGCATGAGGATGGGGTACATGGAGCCGGCCTTGAGGCCGGTCTCCCGGCACAGGTCGTAGCCGTAGCGCCAGGCAGTGGGGATTTCCGCCAGGGCGAGCAGCACCGCCACGGTCTGCATCGAGAGTCGTCGGGAATGGCTCATGGCCAAACTCTATATAGATAGAGTTTGGCCGTCAAGCCCTCGATCGGCTTTCCTGATCGTGGTCGCGGAAATGTCGAGCTTGGCCCGGCGTTCGATGTGCCGCTGCAGGTCGGCCTGGCTCAACCCTTCGAGCGGGAGTTTCTCGCCGAGGGTGGCGACCAGGTGCTTGAAGTGGATGCGGTCGGTATAGAGCGTGCTCTTCTCGCGTCCCGTTGCCCGCGTCGCAAGGTAGCGGTCGCGGAGCGTGGCGAGCGTCAGCGTCTTTCGGCTGGCACTGGCCGGGGTGGCAGGTGCGGGCGGCTTGCCGTCGTGCTGGACGAATTCGGCGATGTCGATGCCGGGCGGCAGTTCGATCAGCCCTTGCTTGAGCCGCATCAGCAGGTATTCGACCTGGGCGGCTTTGGCCTCGGCCTCCTCCGATGAAACCTTGCCGATCATCACGAAGTGCTGCTTGCCGTGGAACCGGAAAATGACTCGATATGTGCCGCTGCGTTGCTGAAGGTTGGCCATTGGACGACTCCAATGCCACCGCGAAGCTGTTGCCAAATTGTTGCCAAGTGCCCAAGAATCCAAAGAATAAGGGGTTGCGTCAATCGACGCAACCCCTTACCCCGCTTAGTGCCGAAGACAGGACTTGAACCTGCACGGGCGTATTAAGCCCACTAGGACCTGAACCTAGCGCGTCTGCCAATTCCGCCACTTCGGCTTCCGGTTGCAACGGCGCCCAAGTCATGAGGCGGCCTGGGAATTACGGCCATTCCTGCGCCCGACTCACCACCCGGGGACAATTTTACCCGAGTTGGGATCACGTGGGCAACATCTTCACGCAGAATCTTCGCAGCGTCCGCCGCCAGGCCGGGGGTCTGGACGAGACCTCGGGCGGGGCGGGTCTGGCCAGATCAGGCCAGTCCGACGGCTCGGGTCGGCCGGGACCGCCGCCGCGCTCGGCTTTCGAGCTGCTGCCTGGACAGTGGACATGTCGCAGGGCGCCGGCTAGGATGCGGGCTACGTGTCCCAGCACTCTCGCCCGCGGACCTCAACCTCACTCGGGAACCCACCATGCGCTCCCTACCCCGCCGGCAATTCCTCCAGCACACCGGTTCTACCGTCGCCTCGAGCGCGGCCGGGTGGACCATCCTCTCCCGGTCCGCGGCCGCGGCCGCGGCCGCGGTCGCCGCGAGCGAGCGCGTGAACCTGGCCGTCATGGGCATCCGCGGCCGCGGCCGCGGCCTGGCCCTGGGTTTCGCCGGGATGGAGGCCGCGCGCGTCGTCTGCTTGTGCGACGTCGATTCGCGCCTGCTCCCGCCCCTGGCCAAGGAGATCGCCGACCGGCAGCAGGGGAGCGAGCCGAGGGCCGAGAAGCACATCCTGCGCGTCCTGGAAGACCGGTCGATCGATGCCCTGGTCATCGCCACGCCCGACCACTGGCATGCCCCGGCCACGGTCTGGGCCTGTCAGGCGGGCAAGCATGTCTATGTGGAAAAGCCGGCATCCCACAACGTCTGGGAAGGCCGCAAGATGGTCGAGGCGGCGCGGAAGTACGACCGCGTGGTCCAGCTCGGCACCCAGAGCCGCAGTGCCCCCCATTATCTCGAGATGATCGCAGCCATCCGTGCGGGGCGGATCGGCCCGGTCCACATGGCCAAGGCCTGGAACAGTCAACGCCGGGGGAATATCGGACACCAGGCCGACGCCTCCGTTCCGGCCGGGGTCGACTACGACCTCTGGCTGGGCCCGGCGCCGGTGCGACCCTTCAATACCAACCGGTTCCACTCGACGTGGCACTGGCACTGGGACTACGGCACCGGCGACATGGGCAACGACGGCGTCCACGACCTGGATATCGCCCGCTGGGGACTGGGCGTCGAGGGCCCGAGCACGGTCTCGCTTTCCAGCACAGTGGGATCCGAAGCTTGGAATTCACGTGACTTGAAGTCGCG
>JADMIO010814521.1_pt1 | contig 45998 bp, 32 predicted proteins | sample 8958161 | NCBI WGS metagenome assembly JADMIO01 (sample SAMN16585339, study PRJNA669376) | soil metagenome | isolation source: Crop rotation soil | place: USA: Cullars Rotation, Alabama | collected 2011
GCGCTCCGACAGAAGAGCGTCGTTGTGAGTGCGGGCGTTTGAGGTAGGGAAAGGTAGCGGCCGAGGACGGACGCGCTCCGACAGAAGAGCGTCGTTGTGAGTGCGGGCGTTTGAGGTAGGGAAAGGTAGCGGCCGAGGACGGACGCGCTCCGACAGAAGAGCGTCGTTGTGAGTGCGGGCGTTTGAGGTAGGGAAAGGTGGCGGCCGAGGACGGACGCGCTCCGACAGAAGAGCGTTCGCTAAAAATTCAAGGTCAAGGATATTCGCGGTAAGTTAGAAAGGATTACTCTACAAGCCGAGGTTTCCTGAGCCGGTCGGTGATAGCAACCGCGCGATGAGTTGATGCATGCGATCAAGATCGATTGGCTTTGTCAGGTAACCTGAAATTCCAACATCGTAAGCCGCACGTTGAAATCCTTCAGTACTAAACGCCGTCACAGCAATAATCGGAATCTCACTAAGCGCAGCATTTTCCCGAATCCGACGTGTTGCTCCGAAACCATCAAGAGTCGGCATCCCGATATCCATGAGAATGAGGTTGGGTAGAGTCTGCGTTGCAACCTTTACCGCGTCTTCACCATTACTCGCCGTCACGACTCGATAATTCATCTGCTGCAGAAACAGGCTCATCATCGACACGCTGTCTGCCGAATCATCAACGATTAAAATTAAGAACTTAGGTTCACGACCCGCCGTGTCATCGTCCTTTGGTTTGTTTTGTGGGAGTGAAGACGTCGCTAACGGATCTTTAAGAGTCATGGAAGGATTATAGGACAAAAGGCATGTCCAATATGCTTCAGCTTGTCGTGTTTCAGCTAAGAAAGACAGACTGCAAGACGACAAGCTGAAGCATATCAAACATCTTATCCCAGCAAGTCTTCTATCTTCACCGGTAACTCTCGTACCCGCACTCCTGTCGCATGATGAACTGCATCAGTGATCGCAGCTGCGATACCTGCCAGTCCAATCTCACCAATTCCACGCGCACCGAGTTCATTGATGTAAGTGTCAGGATATTCAACAAAGTGCACGTCAATCTTCGGTGCGTCCGCATTCACTGTCATGACGTAATCAGCAAGACTACTGTTGATCGGTGCACCGTTCTGCGGGTCATAACTCGTATGTTCGAACATTGCCATGCCGATTCCCATCACGACTCCGCCTTCAATCTGATTTCGACCGGCGAGTGGATTAAGTATTCGTCCAGCGTCAATCACGGTCACGACACGACTCACGCGCAGTCGAGCAGTTTCTGGTTGCCAGGTGACTTCTGCGAAATGACAACCGAAAGAGTGAGTGACGAATTCCGCGTTTGGATCACCAAACGATCCTGCGCCACTTCCGTTACCTGTAACTGACCGACGGTTCGCTAGCTTGAGAATTTCAGCAAACTCAACCTTCGAGACTCTTGCCTTGAGTTTCAAGTCATCGGAATTGAGCCCTTTGAATGGCGAGCCTTCGATCGTCATAGCAATGTCAATCAACTCTCCAATCGCCTTGTCTGCGGCACCAAGCACTGCAGGCACAACTGAACTCGTCGCCATCGATCCTCCTGAAAGCGGACCCGCAGGAAGCAGTGTGTCGCCGAGCTTCACCTCAACTTTGTCGAGTGAAACTCCGATTCGATCAGCTACAAGTTGAGCCAGGATCGTGTATGTTCCCGTGCCGATGTCCTGCGTGGCGCAAGCGACACTCACCGTACCGTCATCGCGAAGCTCGACGGAAGCTTCAGCCGCAAACCTTCCGGCGAGCCAGGAACATCCAGCCATTCCCCACCCGAGTATCAGTCCATCGCGCGTCATCGAACCAACTTCAGGATTGCGCTTGGACCAACCAAACTTTTCCGCGCCCAGTTCAAAACACTCGACGAGGTGACGCGACGAGAATGGTAGGTTTTCACCCTCATCGATCTCAGGCTCGTTCATGATTCGTAAGCTCACCGGATCGATATTGAGTTCCCGAGCGAGCTCATTCATCGCCGACTCAGTTGCGTATAGTCCGGGCACCGCACCTGGACCACGCATGTCGGCCGATGCGCCAATGTTTCGTGCTGCTCTTCCGAACGTCACTCGCAAGTTTGGAACGCTGTACTGGAATGGAGTCGTTTCTCCACAGTCTTCGTGATGGTTGTCGAGGATTGAACGTTGATAGATGTAGTCGTGTTGAAGCGAAACGAGCTTGCCCTCTTTTGTCGCACCGATTCTGACTCGTTGTTGAGTTCGTGGGCGATGCCCGACATTAAGAAACATCATTTTCCTGCTGAGCACGAGCTTGACCGGCACTCCTAACTCTCGAGATGCGGCTGCAGCGAGTGCTGTATGGGGCCATGGAAAAAGTTTGTTGCCGAAGCCCGACCCGACAAACCTACTGATCACTCGAACCTTGTCCGTCGGCAGTTCAAACATTTCCGCGAGAATTGTGCGCAGGTTTACGACGCCCTGGGTGGAGTCGTAAAGAGTGAGTCCCGATTCGTCCCACTTGGCAGTTGTTGCATGGAGTTCAAGTGGGTTGTGCGCTTCTGTCGGTGTGACGTATGTGTAATCGATCTGAACCGGAGCATCCGCGAATGCTGCGTCGGCATCGCCACGTTCACTTTGGAGTCTATGTCTTTCACCAAACGTCGTTTGAATTTGATCGGGATCATCGTCGGCTTCGAGATGACTCGCGACGTTTGGAGTGTTTGATTCGTAAGTTGCGACAACCGAATCGGCCGCGGCCTTGGCATGTTCGAATGTGTCAGCCACCGCGAGTGCGATGTACTGCCCATAGTAACGAATGATGTCGTCGTTAAATGGTGGTCGACGTTCTTCGCAGGTGCCACCGTTTTCACTCGGCACTGATTGGCGCATCTTGCCAATGTTCTCGCGACTAAAGATCGCCCGAACACCCGGCATCAACTCGGCGGCGGTAGTGTCGAGTTTGATTAGACGTCCGTTAGCGATAGTTGCACCGACCGGGACGCCATAGACCAGTCCATCAAATTTAAAGTCGGAGGTGTAGCGTGCCATGCCGCTGACCTTCAGTGGTCCATCAATGCGTGGAGTGCGGCGTCCGATAGGTGATGATGTTGGTGCTTCCTGTGTCGCTGACATGATTGCTCCTAATGTCCGATATGCTTCTGAATGTCCGATATGCTTTAGCTTGTCGGTCTGGGTTAGGGACATCCACCAGTGCAAAAACTGTCAGGAAGGGGGCAAGCGGAAATTGCTGGACGATTCATAGCTAGTCTCGAGCGCACCCCCGCCTGTCTCTCCCAACCAATGTCTTAGAGCCAAAAAACTTTCTTAAGTAGGTCCGGCGGGGGCGCGCTCGGGTTAATTAATGCAAGTCTCGCAATGCCCGCTTGCCCCTTCCTGACTTGTTCTTTGCTTGAGGCTCTAAGGGGTTTCCGATAGAGCGGTCTTCAATGCGTAAGTGATACATCGCTTCGCCAACTCAACTTTGAATCCGTTCTCACTCTGAGGCTTCGCATCCTTCAACGCCGCCTCAGCCGCCTGTCGGAAGTTCTCCTGAGTTGGAGTTTGATTTAAGAGTGCGGCCTCTGCTTCAACGGCGCGCCAGGGTTTTGTTCCCACCCCACCAAGCGCAAGACGCACTCGGCTGATCTTGTCTCCCTCAACATTGATCACAACCGCTGCTGACGCGAGTGCAAATTCATATGACGCACGATCACGAAGCTTCAAGTAGAACTGTTTACTTCCGGTCACCGGAGGTGGAAGTGTGACGTGTGTGATCAAGTCGCCTGGCTCGAGCACTGTCTCGCGTTCGGGAGTGTTGCCGGGAAGCAGATGAAATTCAGAGAAGGGAACTGAACGCATTCCTTTCGGTCCCTTGATGTGAATCGTTGCTTCGAGTGCAGCCATCGCGACACACATGTCAGAAGGATTAGTGGCAATGCAATGTTCACTTGCGCCGAGTATCGCGAGCATGCGATTGGCGCCGGTGATAGCTGGACACCCGCTGCCCGGTTCGCGCTTGTTACACGGCATCGCAGTGTCGCGAAAGTACATGCAGCGCGTTCGTTGCACGATGTTGCCAGCGGTTGTCGCCATGTTGCGAAGTTGCTGTGACGCGCCTTGAAGAATTGCCTGCGAGATTACCGAGTAGTCGCTTTTGATTATTGGATCGTAAGAGAGCGTTGAGTTGCGTACGGTCGCACCAATACTCAACCCGCCATCAGCCGTGCGTTCAATCTTGTCGAGCGGAAGGTTGTTGATGTCGATCACTCGAGCGGGGGTCTCGACGTTGAGTTTCATCAGGTCGAGTAGCGTTGTCCCACCTGCGACGAAGCGAATGTCAGCTCCTTGTTGCGCGGTTTTCGCTTGTGCCGCGGTGTTGATTGCGACGTCGGGGTCAGTAGCGCGAATGAATTCGAATGTATGCATAGGATCGCTCCCGGCTCATTGCTTAACCACTAAGACTCAAAGTCAATAATTCGAGTGTCTTAGTACCTTCGTGGTTAAGTTCCTTGTCTCACTTGTTGGATTGCCTGGATGATGTTCGCGTAGGCGCCGCAACGACAGATGTTGCCGCTCATCAGCTCTTTCACGTCGGCATCGGTTGGACCACAGGGTTCGTTCAGTAACGCGACGGCCGACATGATCTGTCCCGACGTGCAGTAACCACATTGGTACCCATCACACGCGACAAACGCTGCTTGCATTGGGTGAAGTTCGTCGGGGTTGCCGAGACCTTCAATCGTCGTGATCTCTTTGCCTTCCTGCATGAGCGCAAAACTGAGACACGAATTCACACGACGACCATCAACATGAACAGTGCAAGCTCCGCACTGCCCGTGATCGCATCCCTTCTTTGTTCCGGTTAGTGCGATAGTCTCGCGAATGAAATCGAGAAGAGTCGTTCGTGGATCGATTTGTAGTTGGAAGTCGTCTCCGTTGATGCGCAGAGTGACTAGAACATCACCAGCGATGTTTGGAGCGTCTGTGTTGAGAGACGAATCCGGTTGCGTCGGTTCCTGCATGGCGCCTCCAAGTAGCTTCTTTTATGCGTGGGGTTGCCGGGTCAATATAAAGGAAGACGCCTTCCTTCAGAAACAAAATTTTGCTGTTGGGACTTAAGCACGACCTATCCAAAATTTTCAGGTCTGGAAGGTGGACCCTGTCCCCGCTGACTTTGGATTTTGCAGTGATCCTATTTTGCAGGAGCGAGGACAGGGTCCAACTTCCAGACCTGAAAATTTGCTGTGTGTGAGTCAACTAGGGTGAGGGTTTTTCGGAACGCAACTCGAGTTTTTCAAGGATCCCTGAGAATGCAAACGGTGACTGGTAAGGACCAACGGGCGACGCGGTGTCTTCACCAACATCAAACGTTTCTTCAAACGAGTATGCACGCGGGACGGTACTGTTCAGCCGGGCTTCAGCAACCTTCGTCCCATTAACACTCAACGTGACTGTCGCACCTTTTCCTTGCCCACCTCCATCGTAGTTAAAGCGAAGTTCAATCACTGCTCGACCTGGAGGCAGCGGATCCTTTCCGGAAATCGTCGTCACTTCACGTCGGAAATAGTTGTAGGTGTAACTCGGTCGCCCGTCCTTCATGTAAAGCGAATATCCGGAAGCGAGTCCGCCTTCAGCGACAATGACACCATTCGCATTACTCGTAGTTAGATCGACATAAGCGGTGAATGTGTGTGTGCGATTACGCGTGCCCGGTGCGAGTGCGTCGTAGAGGAGTTTCGCGCCGGGATAGAACGTATAGAAAGGGCGACCTCCCGGTGGTGGCGGATTCGGATGTTGTCGACCAGCAACTCTCGGATCAATTGGGAAGACGTTATTCAGGCGAGCTTCAACCTCAAACATTTTCTGAAGTTCTTCCAGCTTCTTCGGATTCTCGTCGGCAAGATTCTTGGCTTGCGAGTAGTCGTTGTTTAGATCGTAGAGTTCCCAAGGGGGGAGGGGAGAGTCGGAATTGAGAGTGTAAGCCCACGGTAATAACCCTGACCTTTGCACGGCTATCCAACCATCACTGTACATGGCGCGATTGCCGTGCATCTCGAAGTACTGCTTCCGTCGATACTCAGGCGCATTTGCATTCAACATGGTGGGTAGAAAACTCATTCCATCCACCTTTTGTTGTGCGACTCCATTGAGTGTTGCAGGTGCAGGGATTTGTAGAGCGTCAAGGACTGTCGGCATCAAGTCGATGACGTGTGTGTACTGGGTACGAACTTGTCCGACATCACGAATGCGACTGGGCCATGAGATGACCATCGGATCGCGTGTTCCGCCAAGATGTGAACCGATGCGCTTCGCGTATTGAAACGGAGTGTTGCCAGCCCATGCCCAACCTGCCGGATACATTGGGTTCGAAAGTGGACCACCAATCGTCTCCATCCGCTCCACAACTTCTGATGGCACCGGTTGGATACCGTTGATCTGCTCCATCATGTTGTCTGTGCCAGTCAGGTTGCCCTCCATACTCGCACCGTTGTCACCCGGGATGTAGACGATCATCGTGTTGTCGAGTTGGCCCGTCTGACGCAGGGTATCGATCACTCGACCAATCTCGTGGTCGGTCTGGGCCATGAAGCCCGCAAACACTTCCATCAAACGTGCCGCGACTTTCTTTTGATCAGAGGTGAGTGAATCCCACGCAGGCAAGTCTTTTGGGCGCGGTGTGAGCACTGTGTTTTGTGGGATGACGCCGAGCTTCTTTTGACGTTCAAAGACGAATTCGCGATAGGCGTCCCAGCCCATGTCGAACTTTCCCTTGAACTGATCGATCCAACGCTTTGGCGCTTGCAGTGGCGCGTGTACAGCGCCAGGGGCGTAGTACATGAAGAGCGGACGATCGGGTGCGAGTGCTTTCTGCTGGAGTATCCACGCTTGTGCGTGAGTCGCGAGATCTTCATTCAGCGTGTAATCGTTCTCGCGACCTGGAGGTACTTTCATTCGGACGGGAGCGGTGCCTTCGGTGAGTTCCGGATGCCACTGATCGACTTCAGCACCGATGAATCCGTAGAAGTAATCGAAGCCCTGTCGAGTGGGCCAATGATCAAATGGACCAGCTAGGGTCGTTTCCGCGTCGGGGATTAAGTGCCACTTACCGATGAGTGCCGTTGAGTAACCGTTTTGACGAAGTATCTCCGGGAGCATTCCTGCGGACTTGGGAATTGAGCCGGTGTAGCCAGGATTCTCGTTGGCCCAGTTAACGATCGTTCCCATTCCGACAGCGTGCGTGTTGCGACCGGTGAGTAGAGAAGCGCGAGTTGGAGAGCAGAGTGCTGCGACGTGGAAGCGTGTGTAGCGAAGTCCGTTGGCAGCGAGTGCGTCGAGAGTTGGAGTTGGGATGGAGGCGCCGAAAGTTGATGTCTGTGCGTACCCGGCGTCGTCGAGGAGGATGATGAGTACGTTCGGTCTGTTAGCCGGCTGTTGAGCGTTAATTAGAAATGCAACAAGTCCTACAAGAATGATCGCGAACAGGGACTTCCGGGTAGTGAACACTTTGCGGCCTCCAAGTCTTGCAATGTAGTTTGAAGTCTATCGACGAGATGAAGTGATAAGCAATTGTGCAAACGAACTCGCCGATTTATTATTCAAAAACCTCACCACACGTTTAACGAATTGCCACACCTCACGGAGGCAAGTTGAAAGTCCGCGAAGTTCCCAGGGTGCTTAGTAAAGATGGATGGACTGTTGTCGCATTCACTGGAAGTCACCGTCAATTGAAGCATACGACCAAGCGGGGAAGAGTGACTGTATCGGGACATCCGTCTGATGACGTTCATCCGAAGACATTGAAGAGCATCTTGACGCAGGCGGGATTGAAGAAAGAGGATTTACTTTATGCGTTTCGTAATGATCATCGAGACAGGTGAGAACAACTATTCCGCCTACTTACCTGATCTGCCCGGCTGTATCGCCACTGGCAAGACGCTGGAAGAAGTCAGAAAGCGCATGAGCGAAGCAATTGAACTTCACCTTGAAGGCATGCGCGAAGATGGCCTTCCGATTCCTCGGCCCACGACTCTAGCGGACTATGTCGACGCCGCATAATTCATTCGACCTCAATCAATAACGGGAAGATCACAGGCGAAACGGAAAAACCGTTGAAACGGTGGGAAGCTGACCCCGAGTTGAAACTCGGGGAGAATGAGAAAAGACCAGCGGCCCGCGGACAAGAGGATCAGGATGAGCTAGATCAGAAAGATCAAAACAGCAGGCACACGGGTTTGGGGACTGTCGTGACCTGGCCAGTTGGGGTTAGCCGTCCGGAGTCCTTATCGAGGCGAAAGCTGATAATTGAATTCGAATCGCGATTGGCGACTAGCAGGAACTTGCCGTTCGGAGCGATCGTGAAATGGCGCGGGTGTTTGCCCTGTGTTGAGACGTGTTCGATGTAAGTGAGGTGGCCAGAGTCTTCATCAATTGCAAAACTCACGATACTGTCGTGGCCGCGGTTTGAGCCGTAGAGAAACTTGCCTGACTCACTAATCACAACCTCCGCTGTCCAACTTTTGCCTTGAAAACCAAGTGGAAGTGTTGAGACTGTTTGCCCCCGCTTCAGTGTCCCGTCGTCCTTTTCATATGCGAATGCGATGATCGTGTTTGAGAGTTCATTGATCACGTAGACAAATTTTCCGTTTGGATGAAACGTGAGATGACGTGGTCCATCTCCAGGACTAACGTCGATTGAAGGGACTTTGTTGGCGACCAATTGGCCACTCTTCTTGTCGAACTTGTAGACCAGGATTTTGTCAAGACCTAGATCGACGGCGAGCGCGTAGTGATTCGACTCGTCTAGCGTGATGCAGTGAGCGTGCGGACCTGTCTGTCGATCCCTGTTCACACTTGAGCCGCGATGTTGCACCACACTCGTTGGCATTCCGAGAGAACCAGCTTCCATGATCGGCAACACAGCGACGCTGCCACCAGAGTAGTTCGCAACGAGAACGTAGTTGCCCTTCTCATCAACAATCAAATGACAAGGCGATCCACCTGATGTCGACTGCTTGTTGAGGAAGTTTAGGTCGCCGGTCTTTTTGTCGACTGAAAACGCACTCACTGATCCACTCGCCTTACCTTCGAATTGTTCGACTTCGTTGACTGCGTACAGATGACGTCGCTTAGGATCGAAAGTTAAGAACGAAGGATCAGCGACACCGGTGACAGTCTTGTAATGTGTCAACTCGGCTGTCTTCTCGTTCATGCGATAGATGTAGATCCCTTCGCCCGCTTGAGAACCTGATGTGTATGTGCCGATGTAGAGAGTTAGTTCGTCATCGTCAGGTGTTGGGGTTCCAAGTGCGCAATTGTTTAGGGCAAGACTGAATGTTGTGAGTGCGGTTGTCTTTAGAAAGTCGCGACGAGTGTGGGTCATTGATTTAGTGGATAGAAGTTTGTTTGGTGAGACAGGCGGGGGCGCGCTCGAGACTAGATGTGAATCGCTCCTGTAATTCCGCTTGCCCCCTTCCCGACTGTTTTTGAAATTGAGAAGTTTGTTTGGCGAGACAGGCGGGGGCGCGCTCGAGACTAGATGTGAATCGCTCCTGTAATTCCGCTTGCCCCCTTCCCGACTGTTTTTGAAATTGAGAAGTTTGTTTGGCGAGACAGGCGGGGGCGCGCTCGAGACTAGATGTGAGTCGCTCGTGCAATGTCCGCTTGCCCCCTTCCTGACTTTCCTTTTTATAAGAGTCGCTCAAGATTTGACAGGCTATTTCTCGAATCAATTGGTAACGCGAAATTGATAGTGACCGGAACCGATTTCATAAATGACACGACCGCCCTCGATGCCAATCAACTTCGCGCCAAGCACTGTCACCGCCTTCTTACTCGGTGCCGGTACGTAAACACGCGCAGTCGCATTTGGCGGGACAGTTATATCCATCTCGAGTCCCGTTGCTACTCGTTGCCAACGTATCGCTACTCGACCCAGAACGCTTTCGTACGAAGCTGAAACGTTGTCGAGCCCTTTGGTTGGAATCTCAGGTTTGAATTCGATCTTGCGAAACCCTGGCTCAAGTGAACGTATACCCGCAAGGTCTTCGTAGAACCACTGCACAATCGCACCAAAGAAATGATGATTGCGCGAGCGTGTAGTCATCGGCCACTCCTCACCAAGAGACGTGAACTTCGCGACGTCAGTCCAATAACCCCAACTCGGTTCAGTCACCTGCGTCGCAACCATGTAAGCCACATCATGATGTCCCGTTTCGGTGAGCACGGGCAGAACATAGCAAGCGCCAATGACACCAACATAAGCGTGACCACCGCGTTTGTTCATGATGTCATCTACGAGTCGGCTCGCCACCCCGGCACGTTTCTCATTTGGAACCAGATCGAATGCAAGGGGAAGAATCTGCGCCGTTTGCACAAATGGATCGGAATCCTTCTCACGATAGAAATCACCTTGTAGAAAGCGCGCGTTAAAGTCGTTGCGAATGTTTTTGAAGAGCTGGTCGTAACGGGTTGCGTCTTGAGTTTTGCCTAGCACTCGAGCCGAATCAGCAGCGATTCGCGTGAGGTGTGCATAGTACGCTGTTGAGACCAACGCGTTGATGGTCGGTACTCCTTCCGGTGGAACCCAATCACCTAAACCCGATGTCAGTGTTTGCGAAAACTGATCGCCGTCTTTGTTGGTCCAACGCGGTATCCATTCATCGAGGTACTTCCGCATGGTTGGATACGTCATCTCCAACGCACGCCGATCGCCGTAACGCGTCCAACTCTCCCAGGGAATCACAAACCAGAACGAATCCCACGCCGGTGTTGCGCCGCAGCAATCAGTTGGTTTGAAGTATGGCTTGCCGAGGTAGCCGTAGTTCACGTTACTTGGCGCAAGCAGAGATAACTCGCCCTGCTCTGTCTGTGCGTCAAGCATGTCCTGGAACATTTTTCGATAGAGGCGTTCGGTGTCGAACAGAAGCGACGCTGTTCCGGCAGTCAGACTTGCATCACCGGTCCAGGCGTTCTTTTCGTAGACCGGTGTGTCAGTGATGATGCCATGCAAATTGTTTTGAATGGCCCAAACTGTGTTGCCGTAAATTCGATTAAGTGTGGCATTGCTCGATTCGAAGTCGGAGGTGCGCGCTAGTGAGCTACGCACTTGGTGAACGCGCTCGACAGCTACTGAAACATCTTTCGGCAGTGGTTGGCCGTTTGGACTACTAAGTTGAATGTATTGAAAACCCTTGTACGTGAATCGAGGTGTCCAGACTTCGTTGGCAGTGCCCTTTGAGACGTAGTAATCAGTTTGCAGCTGACCGAACACGAGGTTGTTTCCATCAGTGCTTGCCTTACCGTTCTTATCAAGTTTCTCCGAGTAGAAGATTTCTATCGGAGTTCCACTTGGCGCTGTGACTTTTAGCTGCGCCCAACCAGTCAAGTTCTGTCCGATGTCGTAAATGAAAACGCCGGGCGACGGTTCAGTCCGCTTTCCCGGATCCCGCAGACTGACGACGCGCATCGGTTCGTTAGTTTGAGCGCGCAACGTTCCGTTTGGTGCATTTACAACACGCGCCGTGGACCACGATGCACTCTCGATTACTTCGCGACGCGCGTCATAAGTTTCGCCAAGGTAATAGCTGTCGTATCGAGTTGGACCAGCAGTACTGACCTTCCATGAGCTGTCAGAAGCCACGACCTCTTCACTGCCGTCAGCGTAAGTTATGTAAAGGTCGAGTCGTAAACGCGGTGTTGCGCGCCACTGTGCTTGTTCCCAACCCCAATCCCAGGTTCGCGTCGCGTCGTCGAAGTGTCCTGAACCAAGTGTTACTGCGATCGCGTTTTCACCACGGTGTAGAAGGGAAGTTACATCGTGAGTGGTGTAGAGCACGGTCTTGCTGTAGTCGGTGAAGCTTGGATCAAGCAAACTCTCAGAAGTTGCTTTTCCGTTTAGTGACAAGTCCTGGTAGGCGAGACCTGTTGAGTAGATACGGGCCTTCGCGACTGTTTTTGAAACTTGAAATGATTTGCGAAAGGTAGGTGCAGGACGAACTTCGCGACACTCACCTTGATTATTCTTGATACGAGCAGCTGCGAATCCTGTCGTGAGCCAGGAAGGTGGGCGACAGAACTCTCCTGCTTTGCGTATCAGGTCATCGTCGGCAACTCCTTGGCTTTCCGACAATGTGTTTGGGCGATCAGGTCCCGCGATCCACTGTCCTTTCCATTCGTTCGCGTTCAAATACGCCGTCTCAAACCAGGTTAGCTTGGACCAATCACTTGAAGTCCCATTCGTAGTTTGGACACGCACTGACCAGTAGTAACGAGTGCGAGATTTCAAAGGGAGACCTTGATAGATGGTCCAAGTCTCCGAAGAGGTGACGGTCTTGGAGTCCCAGATATCCGCCTGTCCTTCCTTGACTAGTTGAGGTTTAGACGCCACGAGAACCCGGTATTGTGTTTGTGAAACTGCTTGCATGTCGCTCGTTAGTTTCCAGGTGAGTCGTGGATGCGGATCATCAATTCCAAGCGGTTGGTTGGAAGCGTTCGTCTCCAGATCCGAAATTTCTACTGCGTTAGAAGCATACGAGGCGAAGATTAGGTACTGCGGAATTAAGAAAAAGCCATTGATAACAAGAACGATAATTTGTTTTCTGATCGCCACTAAGTACATGTTTAAGCGAGTCCTGCGATTTGCTCTTGTCATCATAGCTTAGGAAAACCGTCAGCAGTACAAGTCAGTACCACAACGCAGTAGCGTGTGGGTCGACTTACGGATTGAGGGCATCAATTGTCATGCAACCCACACGCTACCGCGTTGTGGTACTGACTGCATTGCGCTTGAGTCGAACTATTTCGGAAGTCTCGAAAGCATATCGAAATTAGCTCGTCGGCAAGATCGTTTGTAGACGGATGGAACGGGAGTCAGAGATAACGCAGAGAGCAGAGAATTCATTGGTAGTGCTACAGTTGCACTCATGCAGTCGCCACTTCCTATCGTTTCAGGAGTTGGAGCCAGCTCTTGTTGGCTGCCACCCGGCCCGTGGAAGACTATCCTGGAGTTTTTCACGGAACAGTTTCCACGAGTCGGCACAGAGATCTGGACTATGCGGATGGCTAGGGGAGAAGTTTTAGATGAAACGGGTCAACGCGTTGATCCGAGTTCCATCTATCGAGTTGGCGCTTGCGTTTTTTATTATCGTGAAGTTAGGAATGAAGCAGTCATTCCATTCACTGAACATCTGATCCATCGAGACGAACACATCCTTGTTGTAGACAAGCCTCACTTTTTGCCGGTGATTCCGTCTGGCAGATTCCTTCAGCAAACGCTGCTCACAAGACTGAGAATAAAGTATGGGGCAGAAACTCTCGTGCCCATTCACCGGCTGGATCGCGAGACCGCGGGACTGGTGATGTTCTCAGTCAACCCGAGTACGACAGGTCACTACACAGCACTCTTTCGTAATCGGAAAGTCGATAAGGTATATGAAGCAATCGCGACGACATTGGACCATGTCAGGTTGCCTGCCACTCGTCGGAGCCGCATTGTTCGTGGCGAACCGTTCTTTCGCATGCAGGAGGTCCCAGGTGTGCCCAACTCCGAGACTCATATTAGGCAGGTGAGTAATACTCTTTATCAACTCGTTCCCGTCACCGGCAGAAAGCACCAACTCCGCGTACACCTGGCAGCTTTAGGAATTCCGATCGTCAATGACAAACTTTATCCGTCAATCAGCACTTCAGATGAAAGTGATTTTTCCCGTCCGTTGAAGCTCCTGGCGAAATCAATTTCATTCCAGGATCCGTTGACGGGTCAGCAACGCTATTTTGAAAGTGAGATGAAACTATGAGCGAACCACTTAACATGCACACCGCGCGTATGGCGATGAATCGTGATTCGGATTTGCGAGCGTGGGCCGAGCAGTGGTTAAAGAATAAAGAGCGGCAGGTCGCAGGGAATATGACCGATGAGGAGTTTGATAAACATTGGCTGTATGTGCGACCTGAGAGGATGCATGAAGGTGCGATCGAAGCAGTGGCGGCGTATCAACAGGAACATCAGGGGTAGTTTCTAGCGGGGGCGCGCTCGGTTCGTCTTTGGAGTGTCGCCCAATTCCCCCGCTTGCCACCCTTCCTGACTTGTTCGAGCTATTACGGTGCGCGATCAGTAAGGCAGCCACTTTTCCAGACTAGTTCGAGCTAGGCAGATTCGTTAATCCTGCGTCTCTATTTCCGCAAACCGATACCAAGACTGCCTTCGCCCAACTTACCCTGCGTAGTCAGTGAATCGATCACAGCATTGATTGCCTCGTCCAATACCGGTCCAGTGCGACTAAACCCAAACACGCTTCGCACTTCATTTACAAGTTGATTTCGAGCGAACGTGTGGCCTTTTGAAAGTATGGTCATCAATGCCAACTCGTATTCCTCAGGTGCAATCCGGTCTCCGGGAATCCGTGTTCCTGCTCTCGAGCGGAACTGACACTCAAAGTTTGTCGAAGCATTCCAAAAGAAATCCTCGCGACGCGCCACGGTGCCGGCTTTCTCAGCTTCGACAGCGGCAGAGAGAATTCGCTCTTGAATCCGTTGCCCCATCTTGAAACCCCACAAACCTGCAACACGGCTAAGTAGATCGAGCTTGTGAATCGGAGACTCAGTTTGGACAACATGAACAACAGCCTTCACCACATCCCCGGAAGGAATCTTTAGGAAGTCGGTTGTTAGTAAAGGCTGATCTGTTTTAGTGACAACGTATGTTTCGGCAACAGGGCGTTGATATGGCTCGAGGTTGAAAGTACTTTGAGATTGAGGTTCTTTTCGGGACTCGACAAGTTCCGCAGCTTGCTTCGCTGCACGATCGCGAGCAGTTCTCTCTGCTGCCACTTCCTCAATCGCTCTTTGTTTCGACCCTTCAATCAACGACATCAACCGATCAATCTGTCCTTGTCGATCCTTGAACCAGTCAGTGGACCACACTCGATGAATGTTCCAGCCTCGTAGTTCCAGTACTTCCTGTCGAAGTCGATCACGATCACGAGCAGTTTCCGAGGAATGATACGCAACCCCATCGCACTCGATTCCGCAAATGAAGCGACCCGCGACTTCGTGATCAAGGATGCCTAAATCAATCTTGTAGCCTGCCACTCCGACTTGAGGCACGACCCTCACGCCGCGTTTGGAGAGTTCCGACAAGATATCTTTCTCGAGTGGCGAGTCAGTGTCAGCCGCGAGACTCGCAATTGTGCTTTCAAGCCGACCGGTTTCTGCATACTTCAGAAAGTCGCGCAGTAGCTGAGGTCCTTCGGAACCACTGGCAGCGGGATTGATGTCGTCACCACGGATTGACGAGAAGACGCGCATTTTTTGACGGGCGCGCGTGATGATCACATTCAGACGCCGCCGTCCGTTTTGTGAATTCAATGGTCCGAAGTTGTAGCGAAGCTTACCGTCCGCAGCTTTCGCATAGGTGACGCTGAGAAAAATCACATCACGTTCGTCGCCTTGTATGTTCTCAAGATTCTTGACGAAGAAGGGCTCGTGAACGGAAAGGGAAAAGAAAGCATCAACTTGAGGATCCGCGCGGCGTCTTAGTTCAAGCTCGTCTTGTATTGCCAGTTGCTGACGAAGGTTGAAAGTCCCGACGCCCAGAGAAAATCTTGGTTCTCCACGTTCCTCTCGCTGAAGTTGCTCCTTCGCAAATAGAACGACTTCGTCAACTACGCGCCGTGCTTCGTTCTGATTCAGTCCCTTGCCCTCGTAAACTCCATTTTCGACAAACTCAAAAGTTAGTCCATTACGATCAGTGCCAGTCTCGATACTCGGAAATGTGTACAACTCCGCGTCGTAGAAACTGACATTTGAAAAACTGATGAGTGACTCATGAGCACTTCGGTAGTGCCACTTGAGTCGACTGGTTGCCGCGCCCGAGCCCATGAAATCTTCAAGCACGCTTTCCGAGTCTTCGTAGATCGGTGTGCCATCTTCGGCGAGGACAGCATTCTCAAGTCCACTACTAACCTGGAAGAAGTTTGTCGGTGGTAGCTGTTTTGGATCACCAACAACGACGAGTTGATTTCCACGTCCGATTGCACCAACAGCGTCCTCGGGAGGGAGTTGCGATGCTTCGTCGAAGATCACCAGATCGAATGGAGGAGTATTAGCGTCAAGAAGTTGAGCCACCGTGAGTGGACTCATCATGAAGCAGGGTTTGATCGCGCGAATCGCTTCACCCGCAAGACTCATTGTTCGTCGCAAAGGGGCGTGGCGTCGTTGGCGGGCCATCTCCTTTTTTAGATAGGGTAACTTTTCACGAACACCGGGATGCTGCAGTGAGTTCTGAACGCGATCACGAAGCCGTCCAACTAATGCAGCCCTGTTCTCGCGTAACACACGCTGGTCTAATTCTTTAAATTCTTGAACTCGCTGTTCATGAGAGAGGGTATTGAACCTTGCTAAAGCGGGTCTTTGAGTTACGACTTCCGTTAGCCACTTGGAATAGAAGGCGCTCAGAAAAGCGTTCGCCATTTCTTTGAAGGTGAGCTCGCCTGACATTGCTGCCGGTAACAGTTCAGCGGCGAGACCTGCTTGTACATTTACTCGCTCAATTTCGAACCCGGCCCACTGAGGTCCCTGGTTAATGTTCGCCACGAGATTACGCGCTCTATCAACGATGTCAGTTAACGAACGATCTTCCAGGTACGAGGTTGGCCAACCTAATGACGCTGCAAGTTGCTTGAGCCGCGCCAAGACTTGACTGGAGGCGGTCTCAAGTTTGTCGACTTCGACAGTTTCCGGAGTAGCGGCAACTGCACGATCAAAGATCTTTGATGCGACTCCATTTTTCACACAGAGTCCGCGAAAACTCACAACCCACTTCACGTATGTCTCGAGCGAGTCCCAGGACGAGTCTTCTCCTAACCAAAGCGCGCCAAACAGTTTTCGACCAGCCTCTGCGGAACTGCTGATGAGGGCCTTCTCTTTTAGAAGTCGGTCGACCACCGCGAGTTCCTCCGCCTGGTCCATCATCGAACCGTTGAAAGACGGTAACCGATAAGTCCTCCAACGTTTCTTGATTGAGCGGTACCGGTTATCCAGCAATGAGAGGAAACTCAGAAACCCCTCGGATTTTTTTCGGATATACGTGATGTCGTCGCTGTGTTCCTGAGTAAGAACAGTGTCGTTGAAAGAGTTACTTGCCCGAGCTCGAAGTTGGCTGAACTCTCGGCCATGTTTGATTAAATCTGTTGCTTTCACTGGCGGAGCGTTCCACTCGTCGCTAGTCAGCACTTCCAGTGGAGCGCCTGGAGAACGTCGCATCGTGTGCCCAATCTCCACTGCAGTCGCGATGTCTTGTAGCGTTTCGAGTTTTGGAAATCCGTATTCTGATTCAACAGACTTGCCGAGTCGCATTAACTCCTCAGTTTCATTTGCAAGGCTGAGGGCAAGGCTATGAATGTTCTGTAGATCGTCGGCCGAGTAGAACGTCTTCGTACTATCACGCCATGGATGTTGATTTGGTATTCCGACAGGAGTTGAAGTTGCGGCGAGGTCCTGGATGTCGCGAACGGTTTGGTCCAACAGTTCGCGACTGATGTCGTCCACTTTTCGAGTGTAGTTAACCCTGGGGCAGTCCAGTAATTGTCCAAGTTCCCCATAGACTCGGAAGGGCGACATGCCAAATGTGCCCCACGGTTGATGAACAGCTTCCACATACTCCGAGAGTGTAGTGCGCACTTGGGGAAGGCGCTGAGTTGAAGAAGTTGTAGCAGCAACGCTTTGCAGTGATGCGTCTAGCGCAGCGGCCAACTCCTTAATGACGTTCCGCTTGTTAGCCTTGGTTGAATGTAGTTCGAGGCAGGCCTCACCAAGTCCTGCATCGACAATTCGACGATAGACCACTTCAAGTGCAGCCATCTTTTCTGCGACGAAGAGCACAGACTTTCCGACTGACAGAGCTTGAGCAATCAAGTTCGTTATGGTTTGTGACTTTCCGGTCCCTGGCGGACCTTCCACGACCAGATCGTAGTTGCGTGAACAGGCGGCAATTGCACGAAGTTGGCTCGCGTCGGCATCAACAACCTGGAAGGTAGTTTCCGGGGCGAACTCATCGTCCAACTTCATCTCCCGAATTTCTTTTGGCAGTCCTGCCACTTCTGATCCCGACTTCAAAACGAGCTGCTTGATCAGACGATGCATCGAAAACGGTTCAGTATTCGCCTCGAGATCTTTGTACATGACGAATTTCTGAAACGAGAAAAGAGCAAGGTAGATGTCGGTCTTTACTGACCAGTCTGGCTTGTCAGAAATTAATTCAGCAATCGTGGAGAACAGAGTTTGAAGATCGTAATCGTCAGAGATGTTGTTCGAATCCGGGAGATCGGGAAGCTGTATCTGATGCTGTTTCAGGTATTCAGCGAGGGCTGGATTAACTATCGGTTCTTCCTCAGTCGCCTTGATCAAATAACCGGACCGAGCCGACTTTCTCGTGAGTTCAACCGGCAACAAGATCAACGGTGCTTTGAACACCTGTTTGGAGTCGGTCGACTCCGTGTAATGCAACATACCGAGTGCGAGGAAGAGTGGATTGACTCCTTGTTCTTCAATGGAGAGTCTCGCTTGTTCTTCTAATCTTCGTAGCGACTTATCGAGTGCTTCAGGCGGCGACGTTGTTTGCAGTTCGTTGTCAGTGTGGCGCTGTTCGAGATCCGTTAGTTCGTAAGGGACGAAATCGTGATGAAGTGCTTCGTCATCATCGTCGTCATCGAAGAGAAGTTCGGTTGTGTCTGGCAGCGGAATCTCTTGTGAAACCGCCTTTGTTTCATCTTCCGGCGCGGCCTTGAACTTCATCGCACCTTCGTGGATATAAAGTTGTCGAAAGACTTCAGCGGGCAGTTCGTCAACCACCGTGACGGTTGAGACTTTATGAACTTTGAAGTTGAGCGCGCGATTTCGCTTGGTGAGATCGAGTAGTTTTCGTTTCCAGTTTTCGATTGAGGCTTTAACACGTGTGATGTCCGGTTTGGCTTCGGCGGGAGTTTCAGACATGGTGTGAGAATACGCGATAAGGGCGCTAATTCCGACACGCTTTAGTTTGTCGTCCTTACTGAAGCTGGAAGTATCTAATAGGAGAAGGGCGACGAGCTAAAGAGGCTCATGCAAAAAAAAGGACGTCGGCCGAAGAACGTGGACTGCGACCACTTCGGAACCGGGAGAGACAGCGACCGGCGCGATTGCCTATTGACTTCCTACTTTGGTGATGGGCCGGTCGCTGTCGCTCCCGGTTCCGAAGTGGTCGCGACTTTTGCAAGCGGCTCTAAAGCGTGTCGGACATTGGCGCGCATTGACGTCACTCTTTCTTCATGAGTGTCCACTTCCACGATGTGCCTTCCTGGTTCGTGCCGTCACCTTTCATGAGGCTGCCATCGAGTGTGCCCTGGAGAACCGAGTAAGCATTTCCGATCACAATTCGGACGTTGTTGTTCGATTGTGTCCACGTACCTTTGACCGTACGGGGTGACGTCTGTCCGTTCTGCATCACGTTAATTATGTATTCGAGTTTTCCACCTTCCAGGAACTTCATCGTGTACTCGCCGGCCTCCGGACTCACGCCTGACCAGGTTGTTCCGGTCAGTGATGGCGGTGCGCTCGTGTTGTTAAGAAGAATTCCAGCGTCGCGACTCCCCGCTGTTTGAGGACTTTCGGAGGTGTTGATAGGAGTTTGATTACTTTGCTCGACTGACGCGGCTTTGGGATCTTTAACCGAAAGGACTAACTCATCTGCACGATAACCTTCGATGACAGCAAAAGGTTTCTGGTCCTTGCCTGGTCCAAGATCCTGAAGTACTCGTTTCGGAACTCGTTCTTGAAGGTATGAAACAAGCCCGGCGAGAGTGACCTCTCCCTTGTCGTTGGCTGCTCCACCTCTTAGAGCTTCGACAAGTATCCACGTGAAGTAACCCTGCTTCTTTTCCTTGAACTCGTAAGCTCGATGTCCAACCTGCGTGGCGTACAAAGTTGCGAACGCTTCGACTTCACGATTTCGCAAGTCGAAATTGAATCCTTTTGTATATGCCGCGGTAAGAGGATTGTCTGCGTTTGCACGTCCGACCGGATCGTTCCGACATGCATCGATGATCATTAGTACCTGCTTCACTCCAATCTTCCGGATCCTGTCTTTAACCTGCGCGACATTAATAGCGGTTTGCTCGAGCAGATCGACGTCGTTACTAACCTGCGAGTCAGAAGGGAGCAGGAAGGCTTGTCCGCCACGTTCGATGCCGTGACCGGCGAAAGAGAGGAGCAGCAAACCATCGGGTGGAATCACTGCAGCCAAGTTCGATAGTCGTCGAAGAATATTTCCTCTTGTCGGTTGTCGTTCTGCCGGTTGATCTGATGCGAGGAGTGTGACTTGTTCACTCGGAAATCCTGCACTCTGGATCAAAGTGTTTGCCAGTGAACGAGCGTCGTTACTGGCGCCACCGAGTGTTGTGATTTGAGTGTCGGCGTATTGATCGACTCCGACTACGAGTGCGTATCGCTTCGCGTTTGAGGGAAGGCTTTTAATGTTTGAGACTCTGATTCCGCGATCAGCTTGGGCGAAGGTAGCAGGAACAAATGTGACGACGACCAGAAGCGCAAATAGAAAAGTTTTCATTGAGGACCTCGATTATCTGGGTACTGAAGTTTTGTCGAGTGAGACCGTGGGGGCGGTGCTGTTGGATGATACGAGGTTTGTCGTAAAAAAGGACAGTCGGGAAGGGGGCAAGCGGGAACAGACGAGCGATTCATATCTGGTTTCGAGCGCGCCCCCGCTGAGTTTCGGAGAGGCCTACATGAATTTTGGTAATTCAGATGGGCAAGACAGGCGGGGGCGCGCTCGATTCTAGCTATGTGATGTTCGTGATACCCGCTTGCCCCCTTCCCAACTTGTTCAAGATGCGAGGTCACAGTGATTGCTGAAGGGTGAACTTGCCGCCCTTCTCGATGCGCAACATGTAAACAGGAACGTTGGCATTGCGTTGGCCGTCGATAGTTATCTGTCCGGTAACACCGGGGAACTTCGATGTCTTTGCGAGTGCATCGCGTATCGCTGCTGACTCTGTAGATTTCGCACGCCTGATCGCATCGAACAACATTCGCGCCGCATCATAGGCGGCAGCCGCACCAGCATCGGGGGCAGTCCCATACTTCGTGGTGTAATCAGCGACGAACTTCTTAGTCACCGGATCATCACTCCCAACCCAAAAATGATTCGGGAAATAAACACCATCAAAAATATCACCAACCCCTTCGAGCAGACTCGGCGAATCCCAACCATCACTTCCGATCAAGATCGCTTTGCTGTTCTGAAGTTTCACTTCGCGCGCGATGTTTGCAGCGGAAGTGTAGAAGCCTGGCGCAAAAATCACATCGGGTTTGGAAGCGTTAATAGATTTGATCTGACCCGAGAGATCCTGGTCACTGGCCATGTAGATTTGTTGATTGACGACTTTGCCGCCCATCTTCTGGAACGACTCCATGAAGAACTTGCCCAACACAACTGCGTAATCGTTCTTGCTGTCCCATATCACCGCCGCACGTTGCGCTTTCAGTTTCTTTGTAGCAAATGTCGCAACTGCTTCGCCCTCTTTGGAACTGATGAAGCATGCTCGAAAGATGTAGTCACCAGTCATCGTGAGTTCGGGTTTTACTGCGGCGGGCGAAATCATCACAACCTTGTTTGCCTGAGCGACTGGTGCCGCGGCCATTGCACGTGTGCTGATCGTTTCAGCAAGGAGTGCGTTAACTTTGTCTTGCCTAATTAACTTCTCAACTATCGCTGCCACTTCATCGGTGTTCGAGTGATCATCTTCAGTGACGAGTTCAACATTTCGGCCGTTGATACCGCCAGCTTTGTTAACTTCTTCGGTTGCGAGTTTGAAAGAGTTGTTTGCGGAGATGCCGTACGCTGAAGTTGCGCCTGTGAGTGAAAGGAAGACTCCGATCTTGATCGGCTCAGTTGACTGTGAAGATGCAGGTGTAAGAGTTATGAGTGCGATAGCGAGTGCGAGAAGTTTTCTCATTGTGTGCCCCTTGGAAAACTGTTCGATATGCTTCAGCTTGTCGAGCAACCCCAGAAGTCCTAACGGAAAGACGACAATCTAAAGAATATCGGACATCATTGATGTGCATTGTCTAACTATTGGCTGACGTTTTATCATTGCCAGGCGATGAGTAATACCTCAATCCCAACACCACCCGGTTTCGAAGAACTGACGAAGAGCGAGCAACTTCGGTATCTCCAATCACTGTGGGATCAAATCTCAGAACACCCTCAAGAGATTCCGGTACCCGAGAGCCATCTTGAACTCGTTGAGAAACGATTGAAACGCTATCGGGAAGGAGCTACGTCGTCACGGTCGGCGTTTGATGTTATCGACCGACTCACAGAGAAGCGACGGTGAAGCCTTACAGAATCGAAACCCTCACAGATGCAGAACTGGATGTTGAAGCCGCATTCGAATGGTACGAGTCTGAACAGGTAAATCTTGGATTTGAGTTTTTGGACGAACTTCGTTTTTGCTACCTACAAATCCTGAATAATCCAAAGAAGTATTCTGAATTACGACCGGGTATTCGACACTCTCTTCTTCGCCGATTTCCCTATTCAGTCTATTTTTCAATCGAAGGACAATTGATTTTGATTCTCGCGGTCCTCCACGCGGCTCGCGATCCCGCAGCATGGCAAGAACGAATTGAGTAAGTCAGCCTCAAGCAAGCGGGAGGCGGACTTGAAAACATGTGTCGCCGGGTTTGGATTCGAACCTGATGTTACCGCGATGCTTCCGAACTATCCGGGCAACCGTGTCCAAGCCCAATCCCGTTCCTTCTCCAACAGCTTTCGTAGTAAAGAACGGCTCAAAAATTCGTGATCTCACATCGACAGGAATACCCGAGCCATTATCGCGAATCTCCACCATGATATCGGTCGGCTCTTTTCGCGTTCGAATCTTTAATGTTCCACCATCACTCATCGCCTCAACTGCATTCACGATCAAGTTGGTCCAAACTTGATTGAGTTCGCTGCCATACGCCTTTATCAGCGGAAGATCAGCTCCAAACTCGCGAATCAATTGAATGTTCTTCTTCTTCAGTTTGTACTTGAGAATAAGGAGTGTCGTCTCCAATGCCTTGTGAACATCAACCTTCTGCACGGACGCCTGGTCCATGTAGCTGTACTCTTTAATTGCGTTTACAAGTTCAGATATCCGAGTCGTTCCTGCCTTGATTTCACTCGCCAACTTCGCCACTGCCAACTGCGCGTTGACCCTGGCAAGTACATCGCTGAACGGTTCTTTTCCCACGCTTGCCAAAAGACGGTGAAGCTGCTCGATACCAATCCCAGCTTCTACAAGATTCGCCGACAACTTCCAGGGTTCCTGGACTCCCTCATCTTCAAGCCACGTTACCAACACATCCTCGCGATCACTTTGTTCAAGCGAATCCATCGTTGTAGTCGCCGTAGTTTCGAGTGCCTGATTCTCAAATTTACGCAACAGCTCCTCTTGTTCGTCGGCGAACACGTGTCTACACAATCGCAAGTCTGCTGCGCGCAATTCGGCGAGTGTTTCAATAAGATCATTGGCCGCGCGCGTGGCGGCAGCAGCTGGATTGTTTAGTTCATGAGCGAGGCCAGCGGACAATTTACCCAACGCCATCAACTTGTCCTGTTGCTGGTCCACCGTCGTAGTTTCTCGAACTCGATCACTCATGATTCCCACGAGTCGTTTAGCAAGTTCAGGCATTCGCTGGAGCAACTCAGGAAATAGACTCGTAGGAAAACGCATCAACCGCGTTGCCGTCGCCGCACGTCCGGTGACTGTGAATTCAACCATTCGCGAGAAGGGAAGTGCGCCAGTTACCTCGCTCTTGGGATCACCCGCGCGCGAGATATAAACGAAGCCGTCGTGTGCATTCTCGTCCTCGTACGCGTGCATCTCGCCTTCGAGGAATATCGCCATCCAATCTGGTGGATCACCTTTCTTGAACAACACATCGCCCGCTTCGAATCGCAGGTCCTGGACGTTATCGGCAAACCACTTCAACTGATCGTCAGGTAAATCTGCGAAGACATTTACTGTTCGAAGTGCAGCGACGCGATCTTCAGGCGAGGTCATTCGCGCTGTCAGTGACTCGACCGTTCCCGTCACTGCCACGGGCACTCCAACTCCTTCGATTGTTGTATCGTCGTCCATATGCTCACACCACCTTGCTTAGATATTGATGCACGAACGAAATTGCGACGGAGCCTTCACCGACACCCGACGCAACTCGCTTCACTGAACCGTGTCGAACATCACCGACAACGAAGATCCCTGGAACGTTAGTCTCCAACAATCCAGGGTCGCGATCCGCCTGCCATCCTTTCGGCCGTTTTCCATCTCTCATCAAGTCTCGACCGGAGAGAATGAATCCGTTTTCATCCCGTTCGACGATGTCGGCGAGCCACTTTGTATTCGGCGCAGCTCCGATCATGATGAATAGTGAGTTTGCGGGTACCCGGTTCGTTTCGTTAGTGACCGAACAGTGAATTGAAATCTCTTCGAGGTGATCGTCACCATGCACTTCGACAACGGAAGAGTTGAACTCGATTTGAATGTTCGACGTTTGCTTCAGCTGATCGATCAAGTACTGCGACATCGACATTGCGAGTGACGAACCTCGAACCAGCATGACTACGCGTCGAGCATACCTGGAAAAGTACATCGCAGCCTGGCCCGCACTGTTCGCACCGCCGACAATGAACACATCTTCATCGCGAGTTGATATTGCTTCGGTCATCGCGGCGCCGTAGTAGATGCCAGCACCCGTGAGACGTTCGACCCCGGGCGAGTCGAGTTTGCGCCATTGAACACCGGTAGCAACAAGTAATGCGTGACAACTAAGTTCTGAACCATCTGCTAATTTCAAGAGTCGATATGGACCATCAAGTCGAATCCCAGTCGCTTCTGCTGACAGAATCTCAACTCCGAAACGTCGAGCCTGGACCACGGCGCGTCGAGCAAGGTCGCCGCCGCTTAGTCCACTCGGGAATCCAAGGTAGTTTTCAATGCGACTTGACATTCCCGCCTGGCCGCCCGGGGCTTCACGTTCGATCATCACTGTTCGCAGTCCTTCACTTGCTCCATAGACCGCTGCTGCCAGACCGGCTGGTCCTCCACCGACGATTGCGAGATCGTAAAAGCTTTCAGCCGCGCGAGTTTTTAGTCCCGACTGTTCAGCGAGTTCTATGTTGGATGGTTGATGCAGTCGAACACCATTGGGAAAGATAACCAGCGGCAAATCTTTCTTCTCGTCTTCTTCCAACAGTTCAATGATGCCCTTCACTTCCGCGTCTGTGTTTGCGGTTTCGATATCCATCCACTGGTAGGGAACGTGATTGCGCGCGAGAAAGTCTTTAATGTTGTGTGAAAGTGGGGACCAGCGATTTCCGAGGACGCGAATGCCGTCGAACTGTGCTGGAAAAGCTGCTTGCCAGTCTTCGAGTAACTCGTCGAGTACTGGATAGAGATTCTCGTCAGGAGGATCCCATGGTTTCAAGAGGTAATGATTGACGCCTGCTTCGTTGATGGCAGCGATCGCGGCGTCGGTGTCAGCGTAAGCGGTTAACAGTACTCGCTTGGCATCCGGATAAAGTTTGATCGCTTGCTCCAGAAACTCGACACCCGATAAGTCTGGCATTCGTTGATCGACGAGAAACAAAGCAACGGTGTTATTTCTGACTTTCAACTCACGAATTATCTCGAGTGCGGCTGGACCAGATTCAGCACGCAACACTCGATAGTCAGCTGCGTACCTGCGTCGCAAATCACGTTCAATCGCCCGTAAGACTTCACGATCATCATCAACCGTCAGCAGTGCCGGTTTCGCCATACTATGTTCAGTTCCTTGTTCTCAGTCTACTTACACTGGCCCTAGTCAAGATTACATTTGCTCCTAACAATAACAGTCGTTCGGTAACTCGACCACTCGCCATCCAAAACTAAGCTATACTCCAGATCATTCGTTCAAACAGAGATGAGGCTACATTGAAAACTCTTCGACGCGCTTTCTTTTCCAGCACCGGCATTCTAATTCTTGCACTTTTAACTCAAATCTCAGTTCACGCTCAGACACCAATAAAAGATCAATTTGCGACTGTGAACGGCGTAAAAATTCACTACTTGATCTCCGGAACGGGAGACCCGGTGATATTGCTTCACGGCTACGCGCAGAACAGCCATATGTGGCGTCCACTGATCGCGCAGTTGGCAAAAACGAAAAGGGTGATCGCGCCCGACTTGCGTGGATTTGGTCAGTCTTCAAAACCAGAGTCTGGCTACTACAAAAAGTCGATGGCCCAGGATATTCATGCGCTTGCACTGTCGTTAGGCATCAAGCAAGCGACGGTCGTCGGTCATGACATCGGATTAATGGTCGCTTATGCCTACGCTGCACAGTATCCAACTGAAGTCAGCAAAATAGTTTTGCTGGATGCTTTTCTTCCGGGTGTTGGAGATTGGACCACTGTTTGGTTACTCCGAGACCTATGGCATTTCCATTTCTACGGTGAGACTCCGCTTAAGTTGGTAGCAGGTCGCGAGCGTATCTACTTTGAGCATTTTTGGAATGACTTCGCCGCTGATCCGAAGCATTCCGTCTCGGAAGCAGATCGACGGTTCTATGCGAAAGCTTATTCACAGCCCGGTGCGATGCGCGCTGGTTTTGAAGTCTTTCGAGCGTTTGAACAAGATGCCAAGGACTTCGCCGCCTTTGCCCAAACCAAATTGAACATTCCAATGCTAGTGCTTACTGGTGAGAAGGCTTCCGGAGAGTTTCTGATTGAGCAAGCAAGACTGGTCGATAGTGAAGTTAGTGGAGTCGTGATTAAAGGGTCAGGACACTGGTTGATTGATGAAGCTCCGGACCAGGTTATCCCCCAGCTTGTTACTTTCATCACTAAGTAAGATTAGGGGAGTTTCCGTCTTAAGATTTGTCCCGACTTTGGACGCAGACTGACAGATTTGTTGACTGCGATCTTTCCATTGATAACAACATAATCGATGCCCATCGGATGTCGCTTGGGTTGTTCAAACGTTGCGAGGTCTGCAACTCTCTTTTCATCAAACACCACCAGGTCGGCAGCCATCCCTGTTCGGATGAGGCCGCGATCCCACAACTTAAACGTCTGCGCGGGAAGAGAAGTCATCCGTCGAATCGCCTCCGTTAGCGTCAGTAATTTCTTCTCGCGAACGTAGAAGCCAAGAGTGCGGGCGTTGTTTCCGAAGTTACGTGGATGGGGCACGCTCGTTCCGCCTGTTCCCATGACGCTCGCGTCGGAAGCGACCATCGTAAACGGTTGCTGAAGGATTGTTTCAACGTCCGGTTCCGACATCTTTCGCAAGACTAATCTTGCTCCACCTGCCGCCAACATCTCAATCGCCATGTCTGCCTGCGACTCAATGTCGGTCTTGTTGTTGATGAGCTTGGTTATCTCCGCGATGTTCTTGCCATTGAACATTTGATTGGTGTCGTAACTCGCGACGTACGCAAAAGACAAATCAGGGAATCCCTGGGCCCTGGCTTTGTTAACTACGTCCTTCTTAACCTGCGCACGACTGACGGGATCTTTCAGCCGTTCTTCAACCTTCGAGAATCCTCCTTCAAACAGCCATGGATAAAAAAGGATGCTGATGTCAGTGCTACTCGCCGGGTACATGTACTGATCGACTGTAACTTGAACACCTCGTAGTCTGGCAGCGTCGATCAGTTTGATGATTGCGGGTGCCTCACCCCAACGCTTCTTACTCGAGATCTTCAGGTGCGAGAGTTCGACTGGACATCCCGCTTGCTCCCCAATTGCGATCGACTCGTTAACTGACTTCTCAACAAACTCACCTTCGTCTCGCATGTGTGTCGCGTAGAGACCGCCGTATCGTGCCGAGACCTTGGCGAGTTCAGTTAACTCGTACTGGTTGGCATACGCGCCGGGTAAGTATTCAAGTCCACTTGAGAAGCCGACGGCCCCATCTTTCATGCCGGCTTCGATGTACTCGCGCATGCGACGCATCTCATCCGCAGTTGGAACCCGATTGAAGTCACCACCCATTGCCGCCCGGCGAATAGTGTTATGGCCCACGAGTGATGCGATGTTCAGACCGACGCCGTTCTTACTAATAGAATCGAACCACTGTGAAAGGGGCAGCGCAGATGAACCACAGTTGCCAGTGACGACAGTTGTGACACCCATCATCACGAGGTTTTCAGCGTCAGGAACATTTTCGATCGCGCCCTCGAGATGAGTGTGTACGTCGATAAACCCTGGCGCGACAATCAGTCCTTTCGCATCGATCTTTTCACGGCCACGTGCAGGATCGATCTTTCCTATCTCGACGATTTTCCCATTTAAGACGGCAACATCGCCGAAGAACCAGGGATTCCCGGTCCCATCGAGAATCTTTCCCCCGAAAATAACGAGATCAAACTCGGGCGGAGTCGAAGTGATTTGTGCGGCGACCGGGATCAGGATCGGGAGAGTTAGAACGATGATCAGAATCCAGGTTTTCTTCTGAAACTTTGCGAGCAACGCGAAGCCTCCTGCATCTGGGAATAGCGATTCAAAGATTACACAGATACGAAGTTTTGGAGAACTAAAATGAAGACGTCCAGGGGTCTGGTTCTTTTGCGTGTGATTTGAGTAATCTGTCGGTTACAAAACAATTCAAACGGTGAGGTGAAAATGAAAGTATTAGTAGTTGCACTCATTCTTCTGGTTGCAGGCATATCGACCCAAGCGCAGACCGATGACGCTAAGGCCGCGACGCAAGTGGCTGACAAACTTTTTGCGGCGATGAAGGCAAGAGATGGGGATGCAATACGAGCATTGTTTTTGAAGGACGGGCAGTTAGTTGCCATCGATCGTCCACGCACCGGAGATGGTCCATCCACCACTCGAGTTTTCACAGGGGACGCGTTTGCTAAGTTGATTGCGGAAAGTAAGGCGCCGGGAGCATTGATTGAAGAGATGAAGAATCCTGAGGTGAAGGTCTTCGGTGATATGGCGCTCGTGTTTGGTCGTTACACCTTTCATGTCGGCGAACAGTTCTCGCACTGTGGAGTGAATTCATTTCAACTGGCACGCACTGCCGATGGTTGGAAGATAGCTAACGCTGCATCAACTCTCGAATTCAAGTGCGCGCATTGATTCAATAAGACAGTGGGGAAGGGGGCAAGCGGAAATACTCGAGTGACTCATATCTAGTTTCAAGCGCGCCCCCGCCAACCATTCCAGACAGTGATCTCAATTCCAAAGGGCAGTCAGGAAGGGGGCAGAGCGGACATAAGCAGCACCTTGCCCAAGTGAGTCGAGCACGCCCCCGCCAACCATTCCAGACAGTGATCTCAATTCCAAAGGGCAGTCAGGAAGGGGGCAGAGCGGACATAAGCAGCACCTTGCCCAAGTGAGTCGAGCGCGCCCCCGCCAACCTCACCTTACATTCAACTCAATTGCAATGGGAGAATACTGTAGGAAAAGGTTGGCGGGGGCGCGCTCGAGCCCCTCAGGTCAGGTACTTCTAATCCCGCTCTGCCCCCTTCCTGACTGCCCTTTTGGAATTGAGATCACTGTAGGAAATGGTTGGGCGGGGGCGCGCTCGAGACTAGATATAAGTCATTCGAGTATTCCCGCTCTGCCCCCTTCCTGACTGCCCTTTTGGAATTGAGATCACTGTAGGAAATGGTTGGGCGGGGGCGCGCTCGAGACTAGATATAAGTCATTCGAGTATTCCCGCTCTGCCCCCTTCCTGACTGCCCTTTTGGAATTGAGATCACTGTAGGAAATGGTTGGGCGGGGGCGCGCTCGAGACTAGATATGAATCGCTCACTTAATTCCCCTTGCCCCGAACTGTTTTTGTGCAAGAGGCTTTAAACTGTGTAGGACACGGGCGCCCTTTTAGTTGTTTCTGCAGTAACAAGTGTGATAGATCGCCTGCATCGTTGCTCAATAATTTAGTCCATCACGTCGGAGGTACCCCAATGAAGACCCGTCGTTTCCTTCTCCTGCTCCTCGTTCTGCTTACTGTCACTCTGATTGCAACCAACTTCGTCTCGGCTGACGATGCCAAGCCGGAAAGAGTTGAGCCACGTGCAAGCAACGGCAAGAAGTTGCTCACTGCGTTCGACCTGATGAAAGTTGTGAATGTCGGAGCTCCGCGTATCTCTCCTGACGGCGCACGCGTGGCCTACTCGGTGAGCCAGACCAAAACTGAGAAAGACAAAGAATGGAAAGCAACGACGCAACTCTGGGTTGTCCCCACTGCCGGCGGCAACCCGATGCAATACACGCGTGGTGATAAGAACGCCATTGCACCCGAGTGGTCGCCTGATGGAACCATGCTGGCCTTCTTGACTGATCGCGAAAAGGATGGCGAACGCCAGGTTTGGATGATTCGTGCTGATGGTGGTGAGTCGTGGGCGGTGACGTCGCACAAGGGTGGGGTCAGCAGTTATCGCTTTTCACCTGACGGGAAGCACTTGTTGTTTCTCGCGACCGATCAACCAAGCAAGGAAGAAGAGGAACGAAAGAAAGTCAAAGACGACACGATGGTGATCGATCGCGACATCAAGATGGCCCATCTCTGGACTTTCAATATTGAGAAGAAAGAAGAGAAGCGAGCGACGGAAGGTGACTTCACTGTCAGTGACCCACAATGGTCGCCGGATGGTACCCGCATCAGTTACACCACTCGCCCAACGCCGAAAGCTGATGACGGCGGTCTTAGCGATGTTTGGGTGATGAGTGTCGCATCAGGTGAAAAGAAGAAACTCGAAGACACCACAATTCCAAGCGATACCGCACGCTGGTCACCCGACGGAAAGTGGATCGCCTTCACCGGAACAGCCGATGTTAACGCCGGTGTCGAAGCGACCAATCTCTATTTGATCCCTTCGACCGGTGGCACTCCAAAACAGTTGACTCCCAAATTCGATCTCAATGTTGGTGCTCCGTTCTGGTCGAGCGACGCTAAGACGATCTACTTCACGACAAACGTGCGTCAAGCGAATGAAATCTTTTCAGCGGATGTCGCGACTGGAGCCGTTACTCAAGTCTCTCAAACGGGTTCTAGTATCTCGCTCGCAGACATCAGTCGCGACGGAAAAACGATTGTTGGAACCAAGTCTCTTTCGATTGGTCCAGCAGAGATTTACCAGGCGTCGACGTCGAAGTTGAATCAACCAACCGCGTTAACGAATCACAACACCTGGCTTTCCGAATATGCGGTCGCCGATACGGAAGTCGTTAAATGGAAAAGTAAGGACGGCATGGAGATCGAAGGTCTCCTGACGAAGCCAGTTGGTTATACGGAAGGCAGCAAAGTTCCGCTGTTACTAAATCCACACGGTGGTCCAACTGGAGCGTCGATCAATAGTTTTAATGGAACTGTCCAGGTGCTGGCGGCAAATGGGTTCGCAGTACTTCAACCAAACTTCCGTGGTTCGACCGGAAAAGGACTAGCTTTCGCGCAGGCAAACAAGAACACCTGGGGTAAGGGCGACTACGAAGACTGTATGACTGGCGTCGATTCATTAATTGCTCGCGGACTCGCTGATCAGGATCGACTCGGCGCGTTCGGTTGGTCGTACGGTGGCTACATGACTTTCTGGATACTGACGCAAACCGACCGCTTCAAGGCAGTCTCACCAGGTGCGGGACTCACGAATATCTACTCGATGTACTCCCAGAACGATATTCAGCGTTACCTACGCTGGTTCTATTCAGATAAGGCACCGTGGGATGCTACGGAACTCTACTGGGATCGTTCGCCGATGAAGTACGTCAACAACGTGAAGACACCGACGATGATCCTTCATGGCCAGGCAGACACGCGTGTGCCGTTGGCCCAGGCGCAGGAGTTCTACATGGCGTTGAAGGAGAAGAAGGTCCCTGTCGAATTCGTCGTCTATCCGCGTGAAGGACACGGATTCACCGAACCTCGACATCAGATGGATCGAGTACAACGTTATGTGAAGTTCTTTTCGAAGTATCTGAACGTGAAGAACATTACGGAAGCCACTGAGTAGGATGGTCTGAGTTAAAAGCGAACCAATGTCCGACACGCTTCAGCTTGTCGTGTTCCGCAAGCGATTCCTTAGTTGCGACTCGACAAGCTGAATCGTGTCGGACATTGATTCATCACCTTCCTGACCTAAAAATATTCCAAGGAGTGGGTTTACCCGCCCCCTCAGTATAAGAGTCATCCCTCTTGAGTTGAGTCGAGGGAGAAGCTTTTAGTAGTTCGTGTCAGTTCGTGGATCGCTTGTTTTTTCAGAGACAGAAACGATTACGAAGTCACACCAACTAACACGAAGATTATTCCGTCTAATGTCGATTACAACGCAGTCACCAGTTCACCAAATACTGTCTTCACAGGTCGGATCCAAGTTTAACTTCAGACTATGAAAATCGCTGTCGTTCTGTTTGTCGCCCTAGCAACATTCTCAACAACCTCTGCTGAGAAATACGAGATCGATCCAGCACACGCTTTTGTAACTTTCTCCATTGCGCACTTCGCCGGTAAAGCCCACGGCAGTTTCGACGATGTGAGTGGGTCGATCATTTTCGACGAGACTGATGTAACTCGATCGAGTGTCTCTGTTGTAATCAAGACCGCGAGTATTCATACCGGCAATACGTATCGCGATACACAGCTCAGGAGCGAAGACTTCTTCTCCTCGGAAAAGTTTCCGGAAGCGACTTTCAAGAGTTCGCGTATTGAAAGGCGAGGCAAAACTCTTGTTGCTGCCGTCGGAGAACTCACGATTCGCGGGGTCACCAAAGAAGTATCGATGCCTTTTACTATCAGCGGTCCAATGAAAGACCCCTTGCCAGCAGGCGTTAAAAGACTATTGGTTCACGCGTCCTTAAAATTTGACCGGCGAGATTTTAATGTGAGTTGGAGCCGTGTGACTGACACCGGACAGTTGTTTGTAGGAAACGAAGTGAATCTCGAGATCAATGTTGAAGCCATTGTTCCCAAAACCCCGGTTAAAAACTAACTCTCCAAATGCGTTCCTCCTTGGAGTGCTATGCCTTGTCACCGCTTTGTCCTGGTACCCCTCACTTTTCTAGGCCTCATTTCATCCCACAAATAACGCTTTTCAACCCAAATCTCTTCTCAACTAACCCACTATCAATCAATCTCGGGGCCGAAAGGAATCTCGAGATGAAACTTCTACTAACAACCTGTCTATTACTCTGCCTCTCAAGTCTTGCCTTCGCCCAATGCAGTGAATCCGATAAGCAGACTCTAGAGAAATTCGACCATGCCTGGACCGACGCCAACGCACGTGGAGATCGCGCTCATCTCGAAACCGTCTACGCCGACGATTACGCACGCACTTCACTAACTGGCCCAGCAAACAAGAATGAGATCATCGAAGCCGCAGTAAAATCCGCAGCTCAAGCGAAAGCCAACCCGCAAACTGTCTCAAAGGTCACGGCCGATCACTTCATCATCACCTGCACACCCAACACGGCGACAATCACCCATCGAACAATTGTTACCTCCATGGTCCAGGGCAGGGAACAGACTTTCTATTCGCGCGGTGTTCATTTCCTCGAGAAGCGCGCCGGTGGTTGGAAAGTTGTGAGTCTTGCCAATCATCCTCTCGACGATGCTACCAATCTTCTACTGATCCAAAGCGAGTGGAACGTTGCAATGCGCACAAAAGACACCGGTTGGTTTGAACGGAATCTCGCTGACGAATTTACCTTCGTAAACCTGGCTAACGGAGCTCTTCAAAAGAAGTCTGATTGGCTTGCGAGTGTGAAGGACAGCAGGACGACTTTGGAATCTGTTGAGTCTTCGGAATTACAAACACGCGTCGCCAATGATCTAGGGGTATTGACCGGCGTCGTACAGGTGCAAGGTCGTGACGAGAAAGAGCAACCTCTGAACTACAAACTCCGCTTCACAGTTACTTTCAGCAGACGCGACGGCCGCTGGCTAGCCGCTTCCACCCAGGCGACACGAGTATTGTAGGGGTGGCACTCCGTGGCCACCCCTTGTCGCCCGCAATCATGTTCACTCCTCGCGTTTAGTCCGACCTAAAATTACTGTTATCTTCGTTACCCGCGAACCTCTTACTTCCGCACGGTCGAGAGTGAACATGGATAAAGCAATCGGCTTAGATTTCGGAACCACCAACAGCGCTATCGCAGTTGCCGGATTAGACGGCCAAGCTCAGCTCGCGAGCTTCGGCCCGAATAGCAGTTTCCGTTCGATTCTTTACTTCCCAGCAAAAGAACGTAATTCACCGGTCAAGTTAGAAACTCAAGTTGGCCCAGAAGCGATCAATTCGTATCTCGAAGCCGACACAAAAGGTCGACTCATCCTTTCAATCAAATCGTACCTGGCAAGTGAACTGTTCACGACTACCACTATCAACGGTCGCAACTTCACGCTTGAAGATCTCATTTCACTGATCTTGAGACGTCTACGGAAGGCCGTCATCGAGCAATTCGACATCAGTGCTGAGACAGTTGTACTCGGTCGTCCTGTGCGTTTCGCCGGTGCCGACACTGAGGCCGATGAACAGCTCGCACTTGAACGCCTTCGGTCTGCTGCGACCCTGGCGGGTTTCTCCAAGGTGACTTTTGAATTCGAACCCGTAGCCGCTGCTTACCAGTACGAAACGCAGTTGGACCACGATGAGCTAGTGTTGATTGGAGATTTCGGCGGTGGTACGAGCGACTTCACTCTCGCTCAGCTTGGGCCTGGCAGAAAAAAGAGTGGGGTACATCCAGTGTTGGGAACGGCGGGAGTGGCAATAGCGGGAGACACGTTTGACAGTCGCATCATGATGAACCTGGTCGCACCCAAGCTTGGTCTTGGCTCGAATTATGTGTCGATGGGGAAAGAACTGCCGGTTCCGGTTTGGATCTATTCGCAGTTATCCAGCTGGCATCGGACGTTCATGTTGAAGGATCCAAAAACGATGTCAGTGTTGCGCGAGGTGAAGGCGCAAGCCAGCGAACCTGAAAAGATTGCAACGCTGCTACAAATCATTAGCAATAACCTGGGATACGCGCTTTATCGCGCAGTTGAGAACACAAAAGTTGAGTTGACTGAACAGGAAGTTGCTGATTTTGTTTTCTCTGCCTCGTCAGTTCTTTCCGGCTCTGAAACTCATTCGCGGACTAATGCTGATGCGTTGCACGATACGCTCGAGCGTTGGCGATTCGAGTCGTGGCTGCAACCTGATGTGCAATCGATTGCGAAGTGCGTCAAGTCACTCTTTGAAGAACACAACGTCAACTATAGTGACGTTGGAAGTGTCTTCCTCACTGGAGGTTCTTCGTTTGTTCCGTATGTTCGACGATTTTTCGCACGTACCTTCGGCGCAGAAAAGCTTCGTGGCGGTGAAGAACTGACTACCGTTGCAAAGGGTCTCGCACTCCGCGCTCTTGAGGGACAGTAGGCTGACGGATCGGGGCGGTAGGCCAATCGTCGGGGAGGGCCAACCGACTTTGCACCTCAGCCCTCCCTCACGGTCGGGCTGCTGCCTTGGGTGATTGATACGTACCAGGAACTGTGCGGGCAGCGATGCTCAAACGGTTCCACGTATTGATCTGAGCGATCGCGATCGTCAGATCCGCGAGTTCCTTTTCACTGAACTGCCCCTTGACTCGTTCATAAACTTCATCCGACACGTGGCCTTCTTGAACGTTCGTTACCGACTCTGCCCACTCAAAAGCGGCTCGTTCACGATCGGTGTAATAAGGAGACTCTTCCCAGGCATCGAGACCGTAGAGTCTCTGCTCCAGCTCGCCGATAGCCCTGAGATCTTTCCAATGCATATCGATGCAGAACGCGCATCCGTTGATTTGCGAAACGCGCAACTTAATCAAATGAAGTAAAGATTCTTCAATTCCGCACTGTGCCAAATAATGTTCAATTCCCAACAGTGCGTGATAACCGGCGCGCGACGTTTTTAAGTAGTCAAATCTTGCTTCCATCTAAATGCTCCTCGCGAACACTTTTTGATTTCCCTAGGATACCACCTGCTTCAGCAGCGTGGAGCTTCAGTTTCTCGCTACGCCACGCTTCACACGAAGGCTGCTCAGATACCACCTGCTTCAGCAGCGTGGAGCTTCAGTTTCTCGCTACACCGCGCTTCACACGAAGGCTGCTCAGATACCACCTGCTTCAGCAGCGTGGAGCTTCAGTTTCTCGCTACACCACGCCTCACACGAAGGCTACTCAGATACCACCTGCTTCAGCGGCGAGGAGCTTCAGTTTCTCGCTACACCAACGTCAGTCGATTAGTCTTATGCCGATTGGGGAGTTTGCTGGAATAGCGAGAAGTTGAGACTCCACGCTGCTAAAGCAGGTGGTATCTCGGCCAGAGAATCCAGAGTCGAGTGAGTAGCGACAAGTTGAGACTCCACGCTGCTAAAGCAGGTGGTATCTCGGCCAGAGAATCCAGAGTCGAGTGAGTAGCGACAAGTTGAGACTCCACGCTGCTAAAGCAGGTGGTATCTCGGCCAGAGAATCCAGAGTCGAGTGAGTAGCGACAAGTTGAGACTCCACGCTGCTAAAGCAGGTGGTATCTCGGCCAGAGAATCCAGAGTCGAGTGAGTAGCGACAAGTTGAGACTCCACGCTGCTAAAGCAGGTGGTGTCTTCTCAAGAATTTGGAGGGTAGAGTAAGTTTCTCTTTACCTGCTGAACACGCAGTGCTCCAAAATATGTCCGGAATTTGGAACACCCTCGTTGCGGCATAGCAGATTGACTGTGGAATGGCATCAACACTCGCCATAAACTCTCGCCGCGCGGTGTTAACACTACAACCAGCAATTCCGTCTTGACGACATTTCATTTCAACCGCAATCCACGACGAGGAACCCATGGACTCACTAATCAAAGACATCCGTGTTGGTATTCGCAGTCTACGCAAACGACCCGCTTTCACAATCGTCGCAATTCTTACACTCGCGATCGGAATTGGCGCATCGACAGCCATCTTCACTGTGGTCGATGGAGTGTTACTCCGCCCGCTTCCATACCCGCAGTCTGAACAGTTGGTCCAACTCCGCGAAGTCAATCCTCGTGGCGGAAAGATTCGTTTTGCCGAACCAAACTTTCTCGACCTGCGCACTCGCAGTCGATCGTTCGCCGGAATGGCGCAGTACACCGGGACATTAACAACTGTGACCGGCGGCGCCGAGCCGGTGCGTGCCAGCACTTATTTAGTGTCAGCTGATTTCTTCAAAGTCGTCGGTGTCAATCCAATCGTGGGTCGCACTTTTTCTCCCGAAGAGAGTCGTGCAGGAGGAGCTCCAGTCGCCGTTGTGAGTTATGGCTTCTGGCAACGCCAACTCGCTGGCAGAACCGATTTGTCTGGAATAACCCTGCGATTGATGGACCAAACCGTGACAGTCATTGGTGTGATGCCGCAGGGACTCAGTTTTCCCACGAGTGCAGAAGTTTGGGTGCCGAGAGAACTTTCTCCAGCAGAGATTTCTCGGTCAGCACACAACTGGAGTGTGATTGCCCGCTTGAATCCGAATGTGCCTGCTGAACAAGCGCGTGCTGAAGTGAGCGACATCTCAAAACAACTAAAGCAGGAAAATGGCAAGGAGATGGATGCGGTCGATTTCACACTCGTGCCTCAACAGGAGTACATCGTCGGGACCGCAGCCAATCCGCTCATCATGATTCTTGTGGCCGTCGGGTTCTTGTTGTTCGTTGCATGCGTTAATGTCGCGAATCTTCTGTTGGCCCAGGCGACGACTCGTCAACGCGACTTCGCCGTTCGCACCGCACTCGGTGCCACGCGCTTTCGTCTCGCGCGACAGTTCATCACCGAGAATCTTTTGTTGGTGTTAACTGCCGGTGCACTCGGAGTCTTGATCTCGTTTTGGGGAGTAAAACTGTTACTCGGCCTAAATGCGGAAGCTCTACCTCGTATGAGTGAGATCGGAGTTGATACTCGAGCAATCCTTTTCACGCTAGGCCTTTCATTGTTGATTGGAGTCGCTCTAGGAGTTGTTCCGTTACTTCGTTTCTCGGCGAGAGAACTCGAGAGGAGTTTTAGGGAAGCAGGCACTGGAGCACGCGGCTTCGCTGGCCGACACTTGCGAAACACTCTTGTCGTCGCCCAAATGGCACTGACTCTTGTGTTGATGATCAGCGCGGGATTGCTCGCTCGGAGTTTCTATCGATTGATGCACGTCGATCCAGGTTTTACGACTGAGAAAGTTGTCGCCATGGAGTTGTCACTTCCAAGTCCGCGTAAGGATGAAGCGCGTTATAAGAGCTTAATCGACTCGTACAAGCGCCTGACGGAAGAAGGTGTCGCGCCAGTACCGAATGTACAACTGAGCATCGAGGAAGAACGCTTAAGACTTTTTCAAGCACAACTCCTCGAGCGTTTGAGTTCGAATCCGTCAATAAGTGCAAGCGGCGTGATTAGCGAGTTGCCGTTATCTGGTGGTGGACCCGATGGAATGTTCCTGATTGACAACAATCCAGAGAAGAAGGGACACGCCAACTATCGACGTGCGACAGCGGGGTACTTCGCAGCGCTGAATATTCCTTTGTTGCGTGGCCGGATGTTTGAGAACAGTGATGGACCACACGGGCCCAACGCAGCGGTTGTTAGCCAGTCGCTCGTGAAGAAGTATTGGCCCAATGAAGATCCCCTTGGACAGTCGATTCAATTCGGAAACATGGATGGTGACTTGCGGCTTTTGCGCATCGTTGGAGTTGTGGGAGATGTGCATGACTACGGTGTGGACCAGGTGCCTGTGCCGACTGTCTATGCGAATGCTTTGCAACGTTTGCCGTCTACCAATTACACAGTGGTGACGCGAGGCCAGGTTGACGAGGCGAAGCTTGTTTCGACAATGCGAGAAGCGGTTAAGGGACTTGATCCGCAGTTGCCGATGAAGTTCAGCACGTTGGACCAGGTCTACTCTTCATCGTTGGATAGCCAGCGTTTTAGTTTAGTGATCTTTGCGGTGTTTGGAGTCGCCGCACTGTTGTTGGCAGCGATGGGAATTTATGGAGTTACGTCTTACGCAGTCGCACAACGCACACAAGAGATTGGCATTCGCATGGCGTTGGGCGCACAGATGAGGGATGTGCTTAGTTTGGTCCTGCGCAACGCAATGTCGTTAGTGCTTGTCGGCGCGATACTCGGGGTGGTCGGTGCCTATGCTGCAACACGAGTGATGTCGAGTCTTTTGTTTGGAGTTACACCAACTGATCTTCTGACATTCACGCTAGTCCCGTTAGTATTGTTTGTCGTTGCCTTATTAGCTTCTTTGATCCCTGCACGTCGCGCAACGAAAGTAGATCCACTCGTAGCGTTGCGTTACGAATAGTTGTCGAGAAGTCGCCCTGGACCTATCGTTCATACTGTGTCCGACGTGCTTGAAGTTGCTGGGTGATTTCAGGCTCCTCTTTGAGGTCTGCGAGAGGTTGTAACTGCGCATATATGTATGTCCAATCTAGTTTCCCACTCTGCCTCACGATGATTCGCTCAACATCAACCCAATCTTGTCCTCGCCCGGCGAAGGCTTTTAGAACAATTAGATCTTCGGCCGAACAAGTCCGCAACGTGATGTCGGGAGGAAAACGGAAGTAAGAAGATCGCTCAATTAGAAGTGCTTCATAAGGCAGTGCTGCTAGAGCTACATCCAAGCCTACACCCTTACGTGATCTAAGCAGTAAGACCCTGTTTTCTGTAGCGAACTGAGCAGCGTTTGAAATTCGGGGTTCAAAATCGTTGAGGAGAGTTTGAATGACGGGTCCTTCTTTTCCGAATCCCACAAAAAGCGATATGTCCACATCGACTGTTTCACGAGGTTCGCCCCAACGCTGAAGAGCGACGCCGCCAATAAAACAAAACGACCAACTTTGCGACTCGCAGATGGCCTGTAACTCGGCTGCGGCGTTGAGAACTTCATTCACAAGCCTGCTGCCTTCTTAAACCAACGTTGCTGTTCAACTAGTCCAGACCATGGTTTTGGAGCGTAGGGATCTTGTGTGTAGTCTCTTGGCCCAAGTAGCAGTGAAATGCTGTGGAATGTATCGAGCTCTCGGAGTTCTTGACGTCGAATCTGCTCGAGTTCAACGCCAGCGCGTCGCCATGTGTCTACCCATTTCTTACCGAGTGCGAGTTGTTCTGTCGACCATCCAGCGAGGGTTGAAGGATTTTTCATGCGAGTATTTTAGCAGAAGGCTTGAGAACCGCGAGCGGAAGCGACCGTTCCGACACTCGGCAATTCTATTTCGTATTTCAGCGGTCGCAGCCACCCCCGGTACCATTACTCAAGGGCTACTTCAACAGCGAAGTCCAATTCACCACGACATTAATCGGCGCACCTTCAAGACGCTCGAGATAAGAATTAACCAGAAAACGTTTTCCATCACTCGATGCCAGGTAAGCGTTTCTAAAATCGGTCGTCGTCAAAACACGCGTAGTGAAGAGTCTTTGTGGAAGTCCGGATTGAAACTGATCTCCACCACCACTCACTTCGACTGACATCAGGCTTCGATCCCCCGAGACGTAATAGATCTCTTTGCCATCACGTCGCCAACTCGGTTGCGTCCCACCGCCTGCCGATACACGCCACTTTCTACTCGAAGCCGGAAACGTTCCTACGTAAACCTCCGGCTGGCCTGATTCGTCCGATGTATACGCAACCAGTTTTCCGTCCGGAGAAAAACGCGCCTGCGATCTGTTAGACGATGGTTGCGAATACTGGAATGGTGTTCGATCGCCAAACATCGGCAGGACCCACAGTTCCCAATGACCCTTGATGTACGTTTGATAAATCATGTGCTGGCCATCTCGTGTCCAGTCGTCGGCCCACTTCTCTTCGTTAGTCTTCAGGAGAAGTTGTTCGTCGCCAGTCCCATCAGCATTCTTCTGATAGAGATTTCCAACACCATCGCGACTTGAAGTGAACACGAGAGTAGTCCCGTCCGGCGAAAACAAAGGACTGGAATCGTTGGCTGGATTAGTGGTGAACTGTGAAGGTGGTCCAGGGTTGACTAGATTCACTGTCCAAATATCACTTGCACCGGTATGAGTATTAATCTGATTGATTGCCAGCCGTGTCTCATCCGGTGAAAAGGCCATCGTGAAATAAAGACCTGGTGAGGTTGCAGTGCCGACCTTGTTTCCTCCACGATCAAACCAAACGGGCTCATTAACATCGCTATTACCACTGCAGTAGGTCAGGAGGCCGTTGTTAGAAACAGAAAACGCACCCCGACCAAGTCCAGAATTACTGGTGACCTGGGGCAGGAGTTGTGACGCTTCACCTGACAACGAAAGTTTATTCGGATCAAATTGTTGGGCCATGAGTGCGTCGTCTTGCATGAACAGAATGTAGCCCGGCGCTGCATACAAGGCCGCAGAAGATGTAGAGAACAAATGCTTCCGCTCCGGCGAACCAAGCGTGCCGATGTACAACTCGCCGCCGTGATAAGGTCCGCTTCGCGCAAGAAACAGAAAGTGTTTCCCATCTGGAAGGAAACTGGGCCAACGATGAGAGGTTTCTTTGCGTGAAGGATCGAGCGTGGTTACTGGTTGCGCCTTGCCACCCGTTGCCGAAGTGCTAAAGATCGGATTTTGGAAGGCACTCCCGAAGATGATCACATTGTCCTGGTTCCACGAGCCACCGCGCGCGCCTGGAGCATCGCACAACTCTTCAGCTGGTCCGCCTGTCGCTTTAATCTTCTTCAATTTACCGCCCGCGAAGTAGCCAAGGTATTGACCGTCAGGCGACCAGAATGGTGGCGCAGTATTCGAAATGCCCTCAGTGCCTGTCAGTTCCTGCGGTGTGACTGCATCGAATGATCGTACCCACAAGCTGTCTTTACCTTTGGAAGATCCAACAAAGGCGACGCGTTGACCATCAGGTGAAACTGAGAAGGCGCCGACGAGTCCTGTCATTGGTGCTTTATCGGAAGGCAGAACGGCGAGATTCAAGGCGCCGGTAGTAGAAGTCTTATTACGACCCTTAATAAAAGCGAAATAGAGGGTAACAAGTAACGCGACACTCAAAACGATTAGTACGAGCCACAGTCGATTACCACTTCGCTGAACAGCGGCAGGCGAGACAACTGTCGGTGAAACTGGTGATGGATCAGTTGTCGTGATTGCAGGTGGTGTTGGGACCGGTGCTGTCTCTAGTATCGGCGGTGCAGTCGGTGTCGGTCCTGAATTAGGAGAAACTTCAGTCAGAGGAACAGGCGTTGGATCAGGTAAGGGAACTGAATCTGTAGTCGAAATTGCTTCTGATACCGTTTCCGGTTTACCGAGTTCCTCGAGACTCAAAAGAAGTTCTTGTAACGACTGAAATCTTTTCTCCGGATCCTTTTCCAAACAGCGCATCACTACTGCTTCGAGATCAGCAGGCGCGTCGCCATTTGAAACAACTAATTTTGCAGGACTCTCTTTCAAGACAGCATCAAGTGTTTCAACTGACGACTCGCCTTGAAAGGGACGCTCTCCGGAGAGCATTTCAAAAAGGACGACACCTAACGAAAAAATATCCGTGCGTTGGTCCAGGTCCTGCTCGCGGATCTGTTCCGGGGACTTGTAACCCATCGTTTCAAGAACAGGAGTCGAGCTCACGTTCAGAAGCGTCGCGATATCCATCAGAGCCGAGTCTTCTGTTTTCTGAGTTAGTTGGCCGAGACCGAAGTCGAGAATCTTTACGCACTTGTCGTCGGTGATGAGAATGTTATCGGGATTGATGTTGCAGTGAATGATTCCAAGTTCCGACGCTACGATGAGACCTTGCGCGATTTGTTTTGCATAGTCGATCGCAACTTGAGGAGGGCGTGGACCCAGGAGCAACTGGTATCGAAGTGTCTCAGCGTGTTGTGGTAGCTCATAGACGATGTAGGTTCGATCGTCGACTGTTTCGACATCGCTGAAAGGGAGAATGTTTGGGTGATTGAGTTTGCCAATCGCCTGCACTTCGACTTCAAAACGTTGGAGTCGATCCTCATCGATGGCGAACTCTGGCGGGAGAAGTTTGATAACAACGTCGCGTCGGATTTCCGGATCGTGTGCAAGATAGACTTCACCGATTGCACTCGCCCCGAGTTGGTAGCGAATCTGGTAGCGTCCCAGGCTTGAGTTGTAGTCAATGGGCACGGATCAGTTAAGAATTTTTGTGATGAACCCGAAAGGTGTCTATGCCTGCTATCCCCACTTGGCGAGAGAATTCTAACCGAACTTTGTAGGGGTGGCACTCCGTGGCCACCCCTTCTCGAGGCCCCCTCTTCTCGAGGCCCCCTCTTCTCGAGGCCACCCCTTCTCGGGCTCTAGGCATGCAACCGGTGCATGATTACCGAGATATTGGGGCGCCCCTTGCGACACGGCAAGGCGGCGGCCAAGCGTCGTGCCCACTAAAGTCTGTGGATTTTGCAATCGACGTTATGTATTTATCAACACAACAAGCTAAAACCATTGAACATCGGGGAGACTCTGAACATGCGATCAGTATTCGCACTTCTAATTGTCATCTTCACTTCATCTCTTGCCGCTGCATCTACCAACAAGCCGCAAGTAATAAAACTCCAGCGCTTTCGAAAAGCTTTGTGGAAAGTGCATCTCACCATTCAAAACAAGCCCGGTGATTTCCTTCTAGACACAGGCGGCGGCGTCACCCTACTCACCGAGGAGTTTTCAAAGGGGATTAAGTGTGAGTTCTGGGGACGCACGACAGGCTTCAACATGTTTGGGAAACGCGGTGATGATCCGCATTGTGACAACGTTCAGATCCTGGCAGGTGATGTTGCGCTCACACCGGTGAATGTCGGAAAGATCGATTTTAAGGATCAGTTTCCGGGTGATGTCGCGCCAGATGGACTGCTTTCTCTCGACGCGTTTGACGGCAAGGTCTTCACACTCGATCAAAAAGCTGCAACGTTAACGATTGAAACTCCGAAGAGTTTTGCGAGTCGGATAAGGACCATGAAGGAGTTACCGTTTCGCATGTCACGCGAATGCTCGGCTCGATGTCTGAGCGGTTTTATTGGTGTGCCGACTCCGAAAGGAATGACCTGGCTAATCCTCGATTCCGGCGCAGGTGGAGTCTCATTGATCTCTAAAGATTACGCAGCAGTCTTTGGCCTTGATCCCAACGCTAAAGAGCAACGCCTAAAGTTCGAGGCCGCCCCCGGCATCCCCATCGACAGCCCGGTGCTTGTCACTGACATGATCATGGACGGCAACCTGGGCCAACCCTTCATGAGCCAGTATGTGATGACCTTCGACCTCGCGCACAGTCGTCTATGGATTGGAAAGGTTTAGATGAAGCGAGGCTGACAGTGATGCTCAGGTTGGATTCTGTTCTGAAGTACTATTCTAACTAAAGAAGCAGATCTAACTAACGTGAATCAGCAACTCTTGAAGTATCTCGTAATCTCTTCGTCAATCCATTTTCCAACTGGAACTGAGACCCCATTACCAATCATTCGATAAGCATCGTTAGCACTACCGGAGAATGTGAATGTGTCTGGCACCCGTTGCAGTCGTCCGTACTCGCGAACAGTGTATGGACGGACGCCGTTAGGGAATCGAGCATCTGTAACTAATCGAGTGCTTTGATCTTTGGCGTAGTGCGCAACACACGTCGGTGCGATATCGCCGCGCTTTGGATCACTGATAATCGGTTTGTCTCGGTACTTACCTGTCAGCCGTCGGTGCACGTAGTCAGGAATGTGTGGAGTTGGTTCAGACTCAAGTATCTCAGCGAGTATGACTGCTCGTTTTGAAGTTGGTTCACGCCACTCGAAGTTTCTTCGACTTCCAATGATGATGAGACTGTCTCGCTTCTGAGGTAACCAAGTAGACGTCTTCACTGGACAAGCAACGTGCACATAGTAATCAGGCAACTTCGTCATCGCTTCCATCACGATGGGAAACTTCTTCGTTCCCGGCACATTCTCAACTACATAGAGTTCAGGTCTTCGAATAGCGACGTGTCGGAAGAAATGTAGGAACAGATCATCACCAGTCCGCAGACCATGAATGTCCGCAATAGGCGAATACTCAGTGCATGGATAAGTCGGCGCCATCACGTGGCATTCTTTGTCCGCTAAAACAATCTTCCTCGTGATGTCGCATTGGACAATTTCGTGCGAGAAGTTTTGCCGCATCGTGTCGCAACAGATCATATCGATCTCGAAACTTTGTTGGAGTACTTAGCCTCCGGCTTCCAGACCAATGTCCATGAGTCCCGCGCCTGAAAAGTATGAGTTAGTGAGAATTGGGTACATGTGAGAATTCTACTCAGGAGATTTTCGGTTGTAATTAATTATGCGTAAGGATTATTGGCGGCTAAGCCGCTTTCTTAAACGTTTCAAACCGTAACGCGAGACGGTCTCGGTCTGGCCTGTCTTTAGCTCGATTAGGCAGATGGATTTTGCCGCTGTCCAAGTTTTTTAGCGCTTCCAAAATAGGCCCATCGTGAAGCTCCAGTAATCGGTCGGATACATGAACCTTATAATCAGGATCAATTCCGATCAAATGAGCATCAAAAGCGGCATGATGAATTTTTGAAAGCGGGATTCCATTCGGCACAACCGGCTGGCCTAGCAGCTCATCCTTGTCAATGATGATATGAGCCGCGTCAAGAAGTAGTGGTTCCGGCAAACCGGATAACGCGCAGCGGTTTGAATAGGCTGAAATAACAGCTTCACGGAATGATGCTTGATGCAGTCGCTGTTTAACCATTCGTAAAGCGTATCGCCGCTCCGCGGCAGACTCCGGAGGTGACAGAATTTCTTGCTCCGCCGTGCTGAAGGACACTGTCGCTTTTAGAGTTTCGCGGTCCCAACCAGATATGAATACCGGACAAACTGCATGGTAGCGTCCTGGAGCGATTCCCAGAAAGTAAATCACCGGTACTTGGTGTTCGAACGCTTCACGAAGCCATACGTTGTCCGCTGATTCTGGGTTTTGGCCCATGAAAGCGTAATCAATGGTTTCCTTTCCAGCACAGTGGGATCCGAAGCTTGGAATTCACGTGACTTGAAGTCGCGGC